>Ga0209318_1000017_pt1 | contig 249853 bp, 281 predicted proteins | sample RifGroE1_FD_183999 | JGI IMG/M metagenome (GOLD analysis project Ga0209318, IMG submission 183999) | Groundwater microbial communities from Rifle, Colorado, USA - Groundwater E1 (SPAdes) (version 2) | ecosystem: Environmental > Aquatic > Deep subsurface > Groundwater | place: Rifle, Colorado...
TTGAGTAATCCGCAGCCAAGTCTCTAATATATTAGAGAAAGGTTCAACGACTATCCTTTAGCTTTGAAATAAGCAACAGGAGTAGGGCTCAAGTGAGTGGGTGAAAATCCCTTAAATCGAAATAGGAAGCTCCTTAATGAATAATTCATTAAGGATGAAGATATAGTCTAGTATCTTATCGAAAGATAAGGAAGTTCATAAGAGAACTGTATTGTTTAACGAACAATATGAATATATCGGATCAAGTATCATTAAAGGTATTATTTTCTCAAGAAGCTAATCTTGAGGCAGAAAGAATTATGAAATCAAAAGGTCATATTCTTAATATCTATGGACAAAATATGAGAAAGACAACAAATGAAGGTGCTCATACTTTATTTATGCTAACGAAGTTTAATAAATAAATAATAAAAATATATGTGATTTATTCACATATATTTTTTTCGTATTTTTAACATTAATAGATATATATTATTTTAGTAATATGAATAAAATAATATAAATTATAAGGGGGGTTTTCATAATGAAAATAACATTTGATTATACCATGAAGGAAGCCAATTCTATTAACGGTTTAATAACAGAGGCAAATAATGTTGCTAAACTGTTATCTGAAACAAAAGGCGATGTTATTGTTATACCGTTTGAAAACAGGCTTGCAACATTGAAAGTTGTCAAAGGTGAAAAAGCTGTGCTAGATATTAATGAAGATTTCTTTATTGATTCTTTGTCGTATTTAACACATGTTTATAACCGAATTGTACCACTTGTTTTAGCTTATAAAAATCTTATACAAGATATATTCCCTGTTGCAAAAGATTATGTAAACAAATGGTTTCCAAAGAAAGATAAATAAATTTTTATATATTTTTATTTAATTTTACCTAAAAAAATAAAGGTGTAATAATCCACCTTTATTTTTTGTGTGTTCCTTGCTTAACACTATTATACTAAATTTTTATTTTCATGAACCCGTTTCCTACTATAAAAAGAAATGGGGGTGATTAAAGAATTGATAATACAATTTATATAAATATAAAACATATTTATCATAGATATTGATAATATTTTTAACTCAAATAATTTATATCTTCTATCAGTAAAATAACATATAGAAGGGAGGGATGCCTATATACACATAACGATGTATATGGGATAACCTCTAATTATTTGCGAGTTTAAAAATATTATCTTTATATAACTTTATTTAGAATTCGCCTACAAACTCCCCATAGACACTTGTGTATATAGGCAATCTATGATGGATGGGGACACTATCGGTTTAGAATATGATGAAGAATAATATGCTACCTATTTGTTACAATGAATTTAGATAGTGTGAAAAAATACCTACTATTTTACAATTAAATATGTTCCGATATAAATAGTAGTAATGGTGAATTTATTTTTATAAAATAAAAATAAAGCTCTGTGTAAATAATCCACAGAGCTTTATTTTTTTATTTTTTTTCAATAACATCGGGTATAATTTCTGGTTTTAAATTTTTAATTTCTTTCTGTTCAGACTTAGTACTTTTATTACTTTGTATAGGAACATTTTGAATTACTACTGGTTTTGATTTAGGGATTTCTTCCTTTATATCATTGTCTTTATCAAAATTACGAGCTGTTAATTTAATTTCAGTACCATCTTTAAGTACTTCAACAACATTAACACCTTTACTAATCATAGCAAAGATAGTGGAAGTTTGTTCTGTATAAGGACTTAAGATTGGTCCATACACTCCACCCTTTGCCATAATAGGAGCTGTGCTAAGGATTTTAATATTTTTAGTTTTAATCATTTGTTAAACCCTCCAATTTTATTTAATAATTAGTATCCGGAATAAAATTTTCTTTAATATGCTTTAATTTTTCTTCCATATCCTGTTCTTCATCAAACTCAGGAATTCCGTCAACAAGTTTTTTAATTTCAGTACTTTCATCATCATCTATCAAGCCGGTATCATCCAAGATAGCATCACGAATATCATCATCGCCACTACTTTGGGCTACAGCTTCCATTAAAAACAGTTCTTGATTACTTTTACGAATATTTTTTTTAAGGTTAGATAACAATATAATTACCCCCAATCTTTTTATTAAAATGTTTAAATGAAAATTAGTTATTAGAAACAAATTTATTATAATAATATCGGAGAATAAATAATAACATAGGTATTTTAATATATGAATTAAAAGTATATTCCATATAATCATATTCTTCTAATTTTTCTAAATTTATATTATAAACTGAATCAATATGTTTATTAAAATAATCTACTAATAAATTTTCAATAATAAAATCATCACTAAGTTTAACATCAGTCATTATACTATTTAAAACTTCTTCCTCAATATAATTATCACCACTATTAGTAAATGAAATAGAATTAACATTATCCATATAATAAAGAAATATAGAATTATAATTTTGAATTATTGCATTGATATATTTAATACTTGTAGGTAAATTCTTTTTACCTCTTTCTAATAATCTATAAATTGATTTCTCATATTCAATCACAAATGATAAACTATCATCTTCATTAACCAAACAAATTGTATTAAAATTATATTTTTCATTAAATAAGATATTATTATTAATAAAATGATTTAAATATTTATCATAGAATTTATTACCAAATTCATTATTAAATATAAAGCAATTATATTTTTTATTGAAAAAAAATATTTTATACTTATCAGCTATATATCTATAAATTTCATTTAGTTTAAGTATTTTATAATAATCATCTTCTCGAATTAAACACTTTTCTTGTGTACCAATATTTCTTAATACACAATTATATATTTCATTAATTTGATTTTCTAAATCCGTAACTAATTCTCCATAAGCTGATTTTAAAGTAAAAGAAATTTTATAATAATTATTACTCTTTATAGTATCATATTTAACTTCTGTTACCATAAATAAATAATTTTTATCTAAATATGAAATAGTAAAAAAATCATTTGGTAAAGGTTTAAGTGTATTAGGAAGAATAATAAGTTCACTATCAAAATTAGTTGTTAAACCCTCTTCTTCTTCACTTAATTCCAACATAATAGATTCTAAACCATATACAGGAAAGTCGTTTATCTTTTTAAACTTTAGTGGAGAATTTTCCCCTAATAAATCTTCAATATTTTCAAATCCACTATCAGTAATACTATTAATATTATCAATATTATAATATGTAACAAATGTAGGATTTTTATCTAAAAATCTAGAATATTGAGAATTCATTCTTTCTTCATACTTAAAAATATTTTCATTAATAAAAGTTTTATCATCTATTAAATATCCCAAGATTTACTCAACTCCTCTCATATATTTTAAATTAATATAATGTTAAAAAATATAAAGAAAATGATTTTTTCGTATTTTTATTATATTTATTTATATATTATTTAAATATATTTAATAAAATAATCTTACTAATAAGGGTAAATAAAAATACTTATTAGATAGAAAGGATGAAAAAAATTAATGGAAACTTTAAATGATGTTTTATTACAGAATAGATGTGATTATTATAATGTATGCCTGGAACATGATTGTCCTTGTGCATTAGATAGTAAGGAATTCGATCCCGTATTATATAATAAATTACAAGAAGATTATTATAATGATTTAAAATCTCTTGGTTTTATTAATAGTATTGATAGTAGTATTATAGATGAAGATTATTGTGATGATGAAAATGATGATAGAGAAGAAGATAATTATATTGATTTTTATATAAGTAATAATGAAATAAAGGTAGGTGATTCTGTAGGATTTTATCCATATGATAGTTATGATATGATAGAAGGTAAAGTAATAGGAATAGTTGATAAAATTTTATTTATTGTTTGTTATAATGGGAGATTATATAAGGTTGATGAACTCGATATTCTTAAATAAAAGAATGAGTATATTCTTTTATTTTTTTAGGAACATAGAAAAAAATAAATCAGTATAAAAATTTACTGATTTATTTTTAATAAATATAAAATTTAAATATAAAGTTTTTCTTTATACTCATTTAACATATAAATAGCATTATCCCTCTTATCAGTATAAAGTTCTAACAATTCTTGAGGTGACAATAAATCCCAATTATCTGTGTCAATAATAAATCTACCATTTTTGTGAAGACTTTGCAATTCTTCTGAAGTAAGAATTAATTTTAGTTTCATATGATGAAATAACAGTCCTTCTTTCTCAGCTTTCGCAAATAAAGGTTGGAACATTTTTAAAATTTTTTGTTCCTGAGTCATAAATAAATCACTCCAAATTATTTTTTATAGGATTTTTGAATTCTTATTTTAAATGTTTCAAGCTGATTTTCAATATTCCTTTTCCTGCACTCTAACAACTTAACTTCTTCCATAGGATCCCTCAGTATCCAATTAGGTGGACCCCAAATAAATCGTCCTTCTATATGACATTTTCTTAATTCATCAGGAGTGAACCATGAACCCTCACGTTCCAAATAAAACCATAACCCTTTTTCATCAGCCTCTTTAAACATAGGCTCTAATGATTCTAAAATAGCATTAATATTTATTGAATTAAACATTTTATCACCCCTAAAATTTTATTCTTATTGTATTAATAATATATATTTAATTTTTTAACCTGGTCAATCAAAGATTTTGAAATTTCTTTTTTCTTATGTTACATTATTTTATAACCTCCATTTATAAATCAACCATTATTCGTTTATCAGAAGGATTATCAATTGAATCTCTAACATTACTAATTAATTCTTCAATTTTTATTTTCTTAGATTCCAATCTTTTAATCAATTTTTCAGGATGTTCAAGTCTCCAATTTCTAGATTTAATAAGTTTTCTTTTCATTAAAGACTTAAATTCAGGCACATTATACCAACAACCACTATTCATACCAAGGAACCATAATCCATTTTCTTCGGCATCTTTAATCATTTGATTTAATATTTCTTGATTTTTATCATTTATCATATTAAACACTCCTAAAATTTATTATTCATTACTTTAATAATATATATATATATTTAATTTTTTATATAATTTTCAATTTTATTTATCTCTAATTGTATTATTTCTTTTTTTTCATATAAAGAGTTAAGAATATCGTTATGACCACGTAACTCCCATTTTGTTTTACACATAATATATTCAATATTGTTATAATAATCTATTATTCCATTAGGTGTGAACCAAATTTTTAAAAATTCATCATAAAGTAATAACTTTTCATTCCTAGCTTTATTAATTAAAGATTCCAATGTTTTAAGATAATTAATTATTTCATTTTTACTAGAAATAGAAAAAGATTCATTCCTAGATAAAATATTTGTATAATCAAACAATCCCTCATTAACTAGTTTATCCAAATAATCCGACTGAATAAATTCTATATCTAAAGGTTTAAAATTTAAAAAACTTACATCTACGTTACCGTATTTATAAATACGGTAGTTATATTCCATTTTACAAGCAGCCCTATAAATTTTAATTAGTTTAGTTATATCAATATTCTTTTGACATAATTCAAAATACCAGTCCATTAATAATATTGCTTTATCATTATAAAAAGAATTAAAAAGCATGTATAAAAGACCCCCATTATTTTTTTAATAAACTAATATATTCTTAACTTTATTCCAAATAAATACGAAATGTTCTAAAGCGAACTTATCGGCATATAATTCACTAACATCAAAATTATGTGCTATACGTATAGGGTCATATTTATCAAGTTCTGATAATTTAAACATGATACATAAAGTATTTTTAATTATATTATCAAAATAAAAACTAGTGCTAATATCTTGATTATATTTATATAGTTCATTTAATTGAGCAATGTGACCATACTCATGTAATAAAAGCAAGAGAAAATTTGTTTCTGGGCTTAATTCTAATCCAGTATTATATTTTAAAAAATTACCAAATCTTTCATTAGTTGATTTATAAAATTCAGGATATTGTTTATAAAAGCTTTCACAATCCTCATGTCTAATATTTATTTCAGCAATAAATCTTTTTTTGTTTTTGTCCGAATAATTTTCATTAAATTCAACAAAAGCAAATTGATCTAAAAGGTCTTCTGGTACTGACTTATATTCCGATTCAATTAATTTAATCTTAACCTTACCATGTTTAAATTTAAATTCCTTTTTACAAAATTGAATACAATTTTCATAGAATGACATATGCTATAACCACCTTTTAATATTTTTTAATATAAAAATAACACCCTGGATACTCAACATAATGTATTTCAGTACCTGGTGTGGAGTCGTTATTAAGTGTATAACTAACACCATAATTACTACAACTTAATATATTTACAGCTATATATTCATCTTTTTACTAAATTTTTCATTATAAAATATTTCTTTACGACCCAATACTGCTTCAACTAAATCCATAAATCTAGTTAATGGTGTATAATTTGGTTTCATTTAAAGTCACCCCAATTTAAAACTATATTTTTTATCACCTTAATAATATTATCAATTTTATTTTTTATTAAACCTTGTAACACTTCAAGTGTTGTTCGCACATCCCATTCATTGATATTAATTCTAGAACTTTGGTATAATATTTTAAATTCACTAGGACTAAGCCATTCATAACTTACAGTGTTATAAAATAAAAAACCTCCTGTCTTTTCCATATCTTCAACTAATTTATTTAAAGAATCTATTATTTCATAATTGAATATATGAGATTTATCAAAACCCTTGGATTTCATTTAAATTTAACCTCCTTTTTAATTAAATTAATCTCATTCTTTTTTACACCATAATCTTTTCCTAAGCTATTATAATACAAATTTATCTTATTGACAAAAGGATTTAATTCTTCGAATAGGTTTTTATAAAACCATGGTTTTTTATCTTTATCTGAAAATATATTAATAACGACATTTCCTATTACACCTGATTGAATATAAAATTTTAATACATTAATAAACCCACACCCACATACTGCTGTATATATTTTATTACTTTTTTCTTTATCAAATACATTATAATATAAACCTAAAACATCAAATACACCTTCAGCTATATTCACAGTAATAGTTTTAGGTGAGAGTAAATCAATAGTATTAGGAATCGAATAAAACTTTCTAGTATTATCTAGATTTTTATATATGCTGTATTTAAAGTACCTTTTATATTTTCCACTGGTATCTCTAAATACAATGTGTTCATTCTTAGCTGATAAGAATCCTACATATTTATTATGTAATAAACTGGCTTGTTCTTTATTAGTTGTTATGGTTTTAATATTATTATGTCTAAGAAATTCTCCAAAATTGAATACTACTTTTAATTTAATAAATTCCTCTTCAGTAATATTTATACCAAGTCTATTCTCAATATATTCTTTCTTCTCTTTCACTAATTCTTTTAATACTGATAGTGGTATTTTAAAATCAAAAATATTATTTTTTATACCCAATGTCTTATTAATTTTTCCTATAGTTTCTTTATTATAAGATAATAATTTACTATTAATCTGTAAATCATTAATCCTAAATGTTCTCAATATAGATGGAGTCATAACACCTGATATATCACATAAGAAACAATGGAAAATAATGGGTGTATTTGTGTTCAATTCAATTTTTATAAAGAAGTGAGCACTTGTGCTATTCTTTATACTATCACCACAAAAAGGACAACGAATCACTATTTGTGATTCGTTGACACTTTTCGAAGAATGCACACTAAGTAATTTATTTCTTATTTTTAATTTAAAAGAATAATTATCCATATAAAAAACCTCTTATAGTTGATTTAAGAAACTTAAGAATTCATCAGACACAACATCTTGGTTGATTTCAAGTTTTTCACCAAGTTTATCTAGATGATCATAATCAACAATAGTAAATGTTGAATTTAAAATAGTTGATAATAAATTTAAAATCAAATTAGATTTCTTTATTTCTTCAAGAGTTGAATATTTGTCTTGTATCAATGATTGATACAATGGTGTTTCTTCTAATTTATTTAAAAATTTTGTGTTTTGAATAGTACGAGTATTTAAACGACCCTCAATATTTCCACTTATAATTTGCGGAAGATACAAACCACCCTGAATTTGTAATCTTCTCTTCAGCAATATAACAAGAATTATATATTGCTTTCTTGTTAACAAATTTAAATCTCTATATCCACCAAAATATTTGGCATAGAAATAATGAACCAATTGTTTTTGAAATTTATTTTTCTTATGAAATTTCTTATAGAAAGTAATTTCATCTTTAGTAATCTTAACACCAATTTTTTTCTTAATTTTTTTAATTGTGCTTTTGATATTTACTTCAGATAATATTATCAATGATTCATCTATTTTATTAGAGTTCATTTCAAACTTATCTAAACCACTTAAACCATCTTCACCACTTTTATCCGCACTTAATTCAACGAGATTAACTTTATAGTTTTTCTTAATAACAAAATAAAGTTGTTTCTCTAATATAAAAGAATTAAAATTAACAATGTTTTTATTAAAAACATATTTAAACATAGTTTCAGTTATGATATTCTTTTTCAATAAACTGTTAAGATAAATTAATGGATCAACACCAAATATTTCTTGTTGTTCCCACATTGGTTTATTGGAGGATAAATTCTTATTTATTTTAGCTGATACTGTCACCATTAATTTATTATAAATATTAATACCGTTACCATACAATTCAAATAAACCTTTATAAAAAGTATAAATGTAATCAACATCTTTCTTAATGTTATTCACATTAATATATTGAAATACTACTGGAATCATTATTTTAATAGACATCGAAATCATCATCATTATCTTGGCATGTTCATTCGTTATCTCTAATGACTCACTATACTTCTTTTTATCATTACTAGTCAAATCAATATAATAATTATCTTCAACCATTTTGATAATCTTTTCTTTCATACTATCAGTAAATAATATACCATATAAAAGTTTAATAAAAGTTTTAGGTTTTTTAACAGGTTTAGTTTTATCATCAATAAAATATTTGAGTTTAAAGTATGACATTAATAATTCATTATTAGTATCATAAAATTTAATAAAATAATTCAAATAATGAATTATACCTTTTTCATTCTTAATTATACCATTTTCATTTTTTTTATTGGTATTATTAAGTTGATTAACATATGATTCTTTCTTAATAATAAAAACATTCAATGTACTGGCACTATCTTTTTTAAATATTTTATCAAATGGGATTATTATTAATTTCCCATCACACTTGATGATATTATCTTCTTCTTCGGGCTCCCATTCATCTACTCTTATTAAGTCGGTAACACAATCCATTATTAATATCCCACCCCCTAAAAAATACTCTCCGCTTCTGATATGTATTCTCTATTTCTATATTAATATAATATATAATTCATTTTATCTTATAATATATAGTTTAGGATGGGATATCTATATTTTAGATTTTGTTACATTGGATTTCTTAGCCTTAATTTTACTTATAGGTTTAATTTTATTAATAGCTGATTTTTTTACTCCTGATATTTTATCAATAACATTTTTAATCTTACTTTCATTTTTTTTCTTTTCTATAGTTTCTTTCTTACGTTTAATTTCATTATTAGCATTCTTTATCTCAATCTTGATTTGATTAATATCACGAATAGACTTATTCAAATCACCTTTATTTAATTTTTTAGAATGAGAATTAAGATAAGATTTTGATAAATATTTATTTCTATTTATTAATATATGAAAACCAATAAAATATATTGATTTTTCAAAACTTATAATTTCTCCTGGATTTCTTATTACAGGATTATTTTTAATAACATCATTACCAAATTTATTACTAAGAAAATCAATTAATAAATCAAACTGATTAAAAGCATATGCAAAAGTAAAAGTAAAACTTGGTGAATTTGAAAAGAATCTAACAAAATAATGGTCTATTGTTACCTCTCTTTTAAAATCTTCATCTTCCATAGTAAATGATACTACTACATCATATGAGTTATTTCTTTCAGATTCACTATGTAAAATAAAATGAAGAAGATAATCGTCTTTATCTCTATAAATAGTTGGTTCATTAATTTTTTTATTCTTTATTAATGAATAGTATCTTCTATTAAGGTCATCCTTAATAAGTTGTCTATTCGGAATTGCATTACTACCTTTACCCATGGGATTGTCGATAAAATCTTTTAATGTCTGTAGTATGAACAAAAGATAATACCCCCTAAGTTAGTAATTTATAAAATCTTATCTAGGAATGGTTGCTATTAACAACCATTCCTTTAATACTTATATTTCTAATGTTCCCTGTTAGTAATCATAATAGATATATATTGGTTACTGGATAGCAATAAAGATATTATAGATGTTGCAGCTTTTAAAATTTCAACATCCGTTTGACAAGAATTAATAATATCTTTAGATAAACACTCATTAACCAAATCCCAACAAATCTTTCCACTAATACATGACTCAATTAATAAGTCAATTGAAAAATTAGCTTTACCCTTAAATTTATTATCCATCACTTTACTGAATACTTCAACAAAAGCTTTTCTTAATAATTTTAAAAACCTTTTTTCAGTATCATTAAAATCAGTACACTCATTTAATAATTCATCTATTACAATCGGTATAATTAAATTACCACCAATATTATATCCATATTTAAATGCTGATTCACATGCTTTTACAGCATCTTCAACCAAATCATAATTAGCAGTTTTTTCTAATGAAGAGTTACCACCAACATTTATTACTCCCATTTTACAAGAAAGTTTAGATACTCTTTGTTTTAAGTCATAAATTTGACTATTAACAATATTTAAATTTTGATTAGTTTCTTCAACTTCTTTAAGTTTAGCAAGAGCATCATTTAAATATATATCATATGTGGTTTGTTTTAAAGAATTAAAACCTTTAATAACAGTTGCTTTACTTCCAATTGAAATTTTATCAACTTGCCCAATAAAATATTTGAAATAATCATCTTCTTTATTTTCTAAATCAAATAAAGTATTTTCACCAATTAACATACCACCAGTCAACATACAAAAATCATTATAAAATAATTGTTGTAAATTATTAAATAATCCAACCCTTGTATAAACAGTTCTACTAGTTCCAGTTGATCTAAATTCTATATTTGCTGTTTGAGAAATAAATTTTAATAACATTTGGTCATAATGTGGAGCTATTACAACAACCCTTCTATCAGTTTTAATACCTAAATCAATTACTTTAGATATAATTTTATCAAAATGTGTTTTTTCAAGTTTATGATCAAACATAACGATTAAGGGATTTTCAATTTCACATATTCCATTTTCATTTTCAGCATATATACTATCTAAATAAGTTATATTAGCTTTATAACCTTCAATAATCTCACATGAAGTTATATTTGTTTTTGAAGGAGAAAATTCAATACTTGGATTTTTTGTTTCTTTATATATTGTATGGATTATATCTGACAGGGTATTATCACCATTAGTTGAAATCATTGCCAATTGATAGATCTCTTGATAATCATTATCCTTGGTAATTTTAACCGAAGATTGTAATATTTTATCTGTAATCATTTTAACACAAACAGATAAAATGTTAATAAAATCCCTAGGTCTTATTTTTTTTAATTCTGTATCTGAATCTAAAAGATTCAATATTGAATTGGCAGCAACTATTGATGATGAACTACCATCACCAACTTTAATTACAACTTGTGATGCTATATTGATTAATAATTGTTTAATATTATTATCAATATTATTATCAGAATTGATATTTTTTAATATTTGCCAACCATCTTTAGTAATATGCATTTCTCCGAATTTCTCGATTATTGTATTAGACCCATATGGTCCTAAACTTTTTTGTACAGCAGATGAAACTTTATCAAAAATCATATGAATACGTTGTTTAAAATCATCTTCACTAATAATATTCCAATTATTTGTTTCCTCAAAAGTAACCATAACTTTTCCTACCTCCATTTTTATTCTTTTAGTCTTTAGAAATATGTTGTTTGTGTAGTTGTTTTTAATATTTTAGGGTCTATTTAAAATTATAAGGTGAAAATGTTGCAAATTTAAATATTTTTTCCATTATAGAATCCTCTACATTAAATCTAGGTATAAGTATATTCTTTTCATCTAAAGTAAAATTATAACCGTAGTTCGCTACAATTATATTAGTATATTCAGATTTATTTAATTCTAATATAATACCTACATCTAAAATATTTCTAAGGATATAAGTAGTAACTCCTGATAATTTACTGATAACATTAAATAAATTTCCAGTAATATAATTAATTTTTTCCATATCCTTAAATTGAGTTTGTATATCTATATGAACTCTTTTATCATATTTATCTGTATGAATATAAATTTTTTCAGTAAACTTTTGTTTTAACATTACATGAATACTAGAACTTATTATCAAAGGTTCAGACAATATATACATATCATCATATTTATAAAATATATCATTTAACGATTTTTTATAATCAAATTCTTTTTTAGATAGTTGATGAAATATATTTACTTTTCTACGCTGAATACAAAATTTAAGTAAATCAATCATATTTAATTTATCTATTAATGAAAAGTTAATAAAATTATCATACACATTTCTATATGTAGTTCTCATTTGATGTAAAATAAAAGGATAAGGGTTTTTAATAACTTCATCATAACAAATAAAAATTATTTCTGGTCTTTTAACAAACTCGGTACTCATTTTAATCATCCTTTTTATCTTAAAATATAAAAAAAGAATATAATGAAAAAATCATTATATTCTTTTAATAATTTTACATAAATTGATCAATACTTTCTAAGTTTTCTATATTACTAATGTCATTAGTTTCATTATTTGGTGGTGTAGAATTACTGTTAGAAAAGACATTGCTTTGTTTTCCATAAGTGCGTCCTTCAATCCCATGTTTCTTTCCAATACCTTCAAGATATTTCATAGAAGCATCTCTATATCCTTTATCTGCATACCTAATGGAATGTGCAGCTCCATTTGATATAGAGTCTCTACTACTTTTTAACAATTTCATAAAAGTAAGTAATTCAGAATGAAGACCAGAAGTAATCTCAAAGGTTCCTTCCTCTTCATTATAATCATCAACCCTATAAGACCTGTTAAATTCATAACAGATACTCATCTCAGGTTTTTTTGTTTCTTCATTTAGATTTTTATATATACCAACATATGGTCTATTACTACCAATTTTGTTATTTCCTGTTGCAATAACAAATAAAGAACTTGCACCAACAGGAACACCAATAGATTTAATTTTATTGTCTTTAAGGGCAGGAAGAAGTATTTCTACAAAATCATTAATAAGAATTGTTACTTTTTCAGCTGTAAGTGCTGTTGAAACAGTTGTTTCATAATCAAATACTTTAGACTCAGTCTGTTTATTTTTATCTAAAGCTGGATTTATTTTAATAGAAATGAATTCATTCCAGAATCCAAATGACAAAGCAGATGGATCAAATCCCTCTTTATTTCTAAATTGAATACTTCTAGTATTAACATTAACAACATTTTTTGAATTATTTTGGGAATTGTTAGTAAACATGTTTTAACCTCCAATAATTTTATTTATAATAAAGTTCATTATGTTTTTAATTATTAATTTATGATAAAATGTTTAAGCCAGTTACTTTCTTTAGGGTTTCTTAATAAATTATTAATAATTGAATATATTGTATATTTCCTACCATTTTTATTAACTCTTTCAAAAGTAAAAATATCTTCATTAGAAAAATCCGGAGTTTTACCAAAAAATCTATATATTTCTTTTAAAAATCTTTTTGCTTTCTTTTTTAATAATAAAAATTCTTTACGTGAACAACTAGAACCTAATGTACTTTTTTTTCTATTACCCTGTAAAACAATAGTTTTAGCCAATTTATATATAAATTGGCTCAGTCTTTTTTTCATATTATTAAAAACATCAACTAAACCATTTGAAAATTTTATTAATACTTCTTTGAGACTATTAGTAACCTCATTTAATACTTTTGAATCAATATTTAATTTCATATTATTATCCTCCTATATACGAAGTATATTACTATAGTATTCATCTTCAGTTGTTTTAATAGTTGCAATACCCAAACTATCTAATACCCCATGGAACGTAGATAAGTTATTATTAATAATAGTATTATAATCAATAAACGGTATAATCCAATTTGGTATTTTAGGTACATTTCTAGGTAAACCTATAACTTTAACTCCTTTCTCTTTTATTTTCTTATCACTATTATTATATATATTTTCAATAATTCTTTCATATATTTCAGGTTCAGATTGTTTTATTCTTTCAATAGAATCTTCATCCATATTAACTTTAATGATGTCAATATGTTCAGGTAATTCTATTGCATTATCAGGATAGGTATAATTCCATGCTATTACAGCTCGAACACCCATTTCTCTTAATGGATCTTTGTATGCTCCTAATTCTTTTACTAATTTAGGAATTAAGAAATCTTTTTGTCCTGATTCTAATGATACTCTAATCATATTTTCTAATTTTTCTAATTCTTTTAAAATATTTGAAATATTAATTTCTTCCGTTGATAATAATTGTTCTTTAATAAGATTTTTAAAGAATTTTTCTGTTGCTTCTTTAGTTGATGATTTAACAAAATCTAAACCCTTAATATCAACTTTTTCAGGATATATCTCATCACCTTCTCTTAATCTAACACTACTTATATACCTTTTCTTTTTTTGTGTTAGAATAATTCTAGAGAATAAAAATTCATTTTTCATATTTATTTTATGTCTATATCTTTTAGGTATATTGGCATCTTTTGTATACTTCTTTAAAACGTTAGTAATCATATTAGTTATTATATAAGCTAATATATTAATAGATATAAATTTTAATTCAGTTTTATCCCTATTTATTAACTTATCATTAACATTAATAATATCATGTCTAATAAATTTAACCCATTTATCAATAGTCATTATTGTAGAGTCTGTATCTGAACCAACTACAGTTTTTCTTTCATCATATTTCAATCGTTTTATTCTATTATATGGAGAAAAATTAAAGAAAACAAACTCTTTATATAATTTCCATAGTAATTCTAAATCATCTTTTACATTTTTAGGTATTTCATTGGGATTTTTAAATGTATCAATACTTTCTATAATATAAGATAACATATTTCTTATTTTTCTTAATTTTGAAAATTTAAGTAAGTTATTCTTATAATAAATTCTATTAATATCTTTTTGACTTAAAGTTGATAAATAATTTAAAATAAAATAATTGTATTCTTCTTTATAGTTAAAGAATTTTTTCTTTAAATATTTCATTAATTGTTTTAAACTAATATTTTCTAAAAAGTTATCATTAAAATTTCTTTTTTCTTTAATAACATTAGATAAGAAAAACATACATTCTTCTAAATTATTAAATGGAGCGTTATTTTCTAAAAAAGTTTCAAAACCCATCTCAGCTGTACTAATTAAAGATTGGCCGGAACTTGTGATCGCACTTGCAATATATAGATTATAAAAATTTGATGTAGAGGTTCCACTTGCTCCATAAAACGAATTTGCTGCCGTTTTCTCATTTCCTTGTAATCTATCAAAAGTACCATATTCATAATCATCTTTTTTATACTTTTTTAATTGATTTTTATATTCTTTCCTTAAAGACATAAAGTTTTCTAACATAACAGCCGCTGGATTTAATGACTCATCCTGATTTTTAAAAAATACACCAAAACCAGAAACTATAGGTTTAGTTTTTTTAACCCAATCATAAACTGATATTAAATCAACATTAATAGATTTATGAATATAGTTATTATGAAGAATAGCTTTAGGATTGATTATATTTTTATCTATTATTTTATCTAAAACTTTCGATATTTGTTTATCTGTTAATTCAGGATACATTCGTTTAAATATTTCTATATTATTATCTTTCCAATCTTTTATAAATAAACTTTTATCTATTTTAGATATATTAATAACCTCCTTATCATAAATTTTAATAAAGAATTAATATTTTGTTATTTGAATTCTTATTTTTTATTTTAATTGAAAAATTGCCTATAGAACAATTAATTAAAAAATTGACATTGAAAGGTTGTGTTGTTTGTGTTATTTAATAAAAATGGAAAATCTGATAGTTTTAATGAAGATTTAACTTCAGATTCGTTGTCTTTAATTGTTGAAAATATGTTAAAAGAAGAATTGAGTAAAGAAGAATTAGAGGCTTTTTTAGAAGATTCATCTGAAGTTAATTCAGCTATGCGGGATGATATATTACTTGAAAGAACTATTGTTAGAATGGATAAGTATGCGAAATTAAATAGAAATCAAAAAATAGCAGTATTCACTATTGCTAAAGAAAGAAAAGATCCTAAATTCAAAAAACTATTAACTATTTGGAGAATTGAAAGATTCTTAGAAGCTGAACTTATGAAGAAATATGGTAATGAAGGTATGCGTCGGGCTAAAGCTGGTTTAAATAAAGCCAGAACCTCAACCTCTAAAGTCGTTAAAAATATTGCTACTAAAGTTCATACACAATTTAATAGTGGGCTTAAATAATTAAAATAATACTAGATGAATATTCATCTAGTATTATTTTTTTATGTTCCGTTGATAAAAATATATATTATTAATAGAGAAAAAACAAATAAATAATTTATACTAAAGAAAGGTGTGACTGTATTTGGAAAATAACATAAAAGAAATTATTGATTTATTAAGTAAAAGGGTATTTATTATTTCTGATATTATGGAAAGTAGGGAAACATTCAATGAGAATCTTGAAAACATTTATGACTATTTAAAACAAGGTTTCGAAATTAAAGAATTAAGAACTTGTCCAACCTATTTTAGATTTAAAGAAACAACTGAAATTCATGCTTTACAATTAAGACATTTCCTTACCAATTTAATGTTTTGGGAACCATTGATGAGACTTGATGTTTCAGATAAATTAGATGAAACTTATATAATTGATTGTACTAAAATGTCAACTAAGTTAATTAAGAATTATATAGATAATAAAATTGTTATACCATATAAAAGGATAGTTAATAATAAGAAAATGAATAAAGTTATTCATGATATGATTTATAATTTATCAAGAATATCAACAGATTTCAATATTATACTTGGTATGAGTATTAATATTGAAACCTTTATTGATGTTGCTAAAAGAAATCCAAGATTTAATGAAATTATTAGAACACAGTTGGATGAAAATATGCAACCAACTGAGATTGAAGAATATCTAGATAAATTAATGCATGAACAAATAGAGATACTAAAAAATGATGAAAAAGATAATTTATTAAAACCAATACTTAAAGCAGGTGCAGGTATAAAAAGTAAACAATTAGCAGAGTTCTCAATTTCAGGCGGGTTAAAACCGAATCTCAGTGGTACTACAATACCTATCCCAATTAATACTAATTATGTAGTCGGTGGACTAAGAAATATATCTAATTATTATATAGATTCCCTAAATTACATTGGGGCTTAGTATAGTAATATACTTCGAACAACTTCTTTAATTGTCGGGGAAGCTCTAAGAGCCTAAAACTACCAAGCTATAATAGTGATATTATGGTGGCTTAATCTAATCAATTAAGATACGGTAACAAGGTTTTAGGATTGAGTAATCCGCAGCTAAGATTCTTTACCTTAATAAAAAAATTAGAATAAAAAATATTGGGTTGAAATTGGAGGTGAAGTAATGAATGATAAATATTATGCTCGAAAAATGTTAATAATAATTAGACTTAAACCTACAATTTATAGAACTATTTATATTAATAATAATCCTACTAGGTATGAAGTTAGTAATTACGGTGATATTAGAAATAGTAAAACTAATTTGATTATGAGACCTACTACTGATAATAAAGGATATATGAGGATTTGTTTAACTATTAATGGTAAAAAGATTACAAAAAAAATTCATAGATTAGTAGCAGAATGTTTTATTCATAAAAAATATAGTTTTCAAAATCAAGTTAATCATAAAAATAGGATTAGAAATGATAATTATGTATGTAATTTAGAATGGGTTACAGCTAAACAAAATCAGGAACATTCATATTTAGTTGGAGGACCAAGAAAAGTTAAAAAAGGTGAAAAGATGTTTAACGCTAAACACTATGAAATAGATATAATAAAAGTATGTGAACTTTTAGAAAGAAAATTTAAATCAAAAGTAATTAATGAAATAACTGGTGTAAATAAACATGTTATAAATAAAATAAAAGAAGGTAAACTCTGGAAACATATTTCAAAAGACTTTAATATACCTAGTCCTCGACAAAAAGAAATATATAGCTATAAATTAAAAGAAAGAATAAAAGAATTACTAATATTAAAACATACTTCAACCCAAATAATTAATATTTTAGATTTAGAATATAGTCAACCATATTATTCTTTAATCTTCAATATTAAGAATAAAATGAAAAAAGGTAAAGAATAAAGTTCAACGACTATCCTTTAGCTTTGAAATAAGCATTAGGAGTAGGGCTCAAGTGAGTGGGTGAAAATCCCTTAAATCGAAATAGGAAGCATCTTTAATAATAAAGATGATGATATAGTCTGGTATCCTAAGGAAAGCTTAGGGAAGTTCATAGGAGAACTGTATAGACTAACAATCTATATGAACTTTACGAGGTGGAAGAAAATCTTTAATTATGAGTAAACTTGAGATGGGGAATTCTGGACATTTCGCAAGAATGGTCATGTTACTTGTTTCAAGTATTAATTTATCAAAAACTGTTGATTCATGTAATAGTGTACATCCAATAAAAATTGAACTATCTTCTAAAGAACATTTGATAAGAATGAGAGGTAGATATTACAGGACTATGTATTCTAGGAATTATCAATTGTTACGAGGAGATGAATATAATTTAATTAATGAAACTATTTTTGTTAAATCGCCTGCTACATGTGCATGTAAAGATGGTATATGTAAAATGTGTTATGGTGATTTATCTTATATAAATAAAGATATTACTATAGGTGCATTTGCTGGTACAAAAATTACTGAACCCGTATCACAAAATATTCTATCATCTAAACACTTATTAACAACTAAATCACAAAAAATAGAATTCAATGAAGAATTCTATAAGTTTTTTAATATAAGTGGTAATGAAATCATTATTAATTCAAATGAAGATAATGATGATTTAGATTTAGATGATTATACCTTACTTATAATTAAAAGTAATATTAAAACAATAGCAGATTATGATGATAATGATATGGAATTTAATGAATATGTAAATCTATTCCATGTATATAATAAGAAAACTGATGAAATGATAGAAATAAAAGAAACTGAAGAAAAAGATTTATATATATCTCCTGAATTAAGAAAATTATTTAAGAAAAAAAGTAAGAAAGAAGTTTATGAGATTGATTTTAAAACTCTTGATGATGATAATAGAATATTCGTTATAGAAGTACTTAATAATGAATTAACTAGACCTCTGTATGATATTATAAGGTTAATTGATAGAGTTGATTATAGAATCATACATTGGAACTGTGTAACAATTGATCAAATGTGTCAAAAGATGTTAGACTTAATAATAGAGTCTGAAATTAATTCAGATTCAGTTCATGGTGAATTAATACTAACACCATTACTAAGAGATAAAGACAATATATTAGAAAGACCTAAATTCAACAGATATTTTAATAATGATGATGGATATCAAATATTAACAGTTAAAGCTGCTTTAGAGAAACATCCATCAGTATTAGTTGGCTTATCATTCCAAGCACTTGATAGACAATTAACAAACCCATTAACATTTAGAAAGAAAGAAAGTTCATTTATTGATCCTTTCTTTAAAGAAAGACCATAAAAAATAAAAGGAGTTGTTTTGTAATGGAAAACCTTAAGATAAAATTAAAATATAAAATAGGAGAACCTGATAATAATTTATTAATTAGTAAAGAAATTTGGAATAAATCTTTAGATAAACTTAAAGAATTAATAGAAAGAAATTCCTTATTAGTTACTTTAGGTAAAGAAGAACCATTATTTACGGATTTTTTCAAAGCTATTGGTAGAATAAAAGAGATAAATGATGAATATGCTATTATTGAATTAATTAAAGATGTCAATAGTACTAAAAATACTATTGACATTATCGGAATTGATAATTTGAGATTGAATTTTAATGCTTGGTGTAAATATGATAAAATAGATAATTTAAAGGTTGTTACTAGACTTACCTTAGGAACTTTTTATATAGATTATTGTTCAACACCAAGTCATACTAAAAATAAAAGAGGAGCTGTATAATATGAAAAAACCACATCTTTCTGTACAATATAAAAAAGAGTTAGAGTTAGGTTGTGTTTTACCAAATCAATTTGATATTATATCAAAAGTTGGTAATTATGATGATGTAAAAGTTATTAATACTATTAAATTTCAGGAAGGTTCTGTTGAAGAATTTGGAATTAATGGTATTACTGAAGAGAGTTTATTATCAGTATTACTAATAAGATTTGAAGAGCTTCTTCAAAAGAGTCCTCTTTCTTGTGAAAAATATAAACTATCATTAGAATTAGTAAATACACTATTACAATTATTAACAAAAACCGATGAAAATTATCTAATTCAAAATAACATAAGTAAAACAACTCTAAATCTTTTACTTGAAAAAAGAAAAGAAATTAAAGAAGAAATATTAACTAGAAAAATAACTCCAAAGCAGAGATTCATTAATCTTATTGATGAAGCTATTAAAAGGAATATTAATCGTATTATGATTATTATACAGCAAATAGATAATTATGATTGTGAGCCAATTCATAATTATTATGGAAGTATGAATAATAATTGTTTTTCTGATAAATTAAGATATAAGCTGATTGGTATTGAGACAGATGGGTTTAATACTTTAAAAAATGATATTATAGAAAATTTTGACGATGAATTAGTTCATAAAATATTTAGTAAAACACTAATCTCTAGATTTTGTTATAGTAATTATATTGATAATGAATTCAATGAAAACATTTGTAAGTTATTAAATTTTAGACCATATAAACTCTATAATTCACCTAAAAAATGTTTATTAGATTATATTAAATACTCTGTTAGTATTCTTAGGAAATATATTGGTTATATTATAGAGGATTATAAAAAAGAAGTACGTCTTATAATGATTGATAATTTTTATGTACAAGACATAGAATTTATAAAAAGTCGTTTTAATGATGAATTAAATAATAAAAAAGAAACTCATTCTATTATTGGATTTTATTCAAGTGATGATATTGATGAATTTAATAATATGATAGAAATAATGAAAAAAAGTAGATTTTATTAAAATAATTATGTATTAATAAATCATAGTTTTAGTAGTATATAATTTATACTATAAACTATGATTTATTTTTTATAAAGAATTTAAATATATATTATATTGGTATAAGTTTTTATTATATATAATAAAATATTTAAATTTTAGGGGGTATAAAAATGGTAGGTAGAGGAACTGTGGGAGCTTTAAATAATTTAGTAAATGAATTTTGTGAAGTGTCTGAAGACAAGTATAAAATAGTTAAGTTAAAAGAAAATATTAAATTCACTAGCAATTTTAAAGGAACAATTGAAGATTTAAAAAATGGTTTATTATATTTATTTGAAAAAAGCCATTCTGGTGATTGTCTTTGTCTATTGAATGATAGTCATTTAGTACTTGTTGATAGAAGAGATGTTTTAGATATAGTTTGTTAGATATATAATTTTATTGGGAGATGGAGGATGTAACTAAATGAATGAGTTAAAAAAATTAGAATTACCAATTCATAATTATAGGGATGAAATTTTATCAGCTGTTAAAGAAAATCCTGTTGTGATTATTACAGCTGAAACGGGTGCAGGTAAATCAACTCAAGTACCCCAATTCCTTATGGAAGAGGGATATAGGGTAGTTGTAACACAACCTAGAAGAATTAGTTGTACAACTTTAGCTTCAAGGGTAAGTGATGAGATTGGTTGTGAACTTGGAACTATAGTTGGATATCGTACAGCATATGATAGAAAATGTAATGATGATACTGAAATATTATTTTGTACGGATGGTCTTCAACTTGTTCGTGAAATAAATAATAATGGCTTAACAGATGTTCTTATAATAGATGAAGTCCATGAATGGAATATTAATATTGAAACTTTAGTAGCATGGACTCATAAACAAATAGAAGAAGGATGGTCTATAAAAGTTATTTTAATGAGTGCTACACTTGAATCTAATGAATTGGCATTATTTTATGGTGAAGATACACCTATTATAAAAGTACCTGGGAGACTTTTTAATGTAACAAGTCAAGAAGATTCACACTATAGATTAATTTATAATATTGAAAACCTTGTTAAAGAAGGTCGTAATGTTCTCGTATTCTTACCAGGTAAAAAAGAAATCGAAGAAACTTGTGATGAGTTAAAATATTCTCAAGCAATAGTTTTACCCCTTCATGCTGAACTTGATTTAACTGAACAAGAAAAATGTTTTTTAACTTATGAACAACCTAAAGTTGTAGTTGCTACGAATGTTGCTCAGACTTCTATAACAATTCCAGATATTGATGCAGTTGTTGATTCTGGAGTAGAAAGAAGGGTTGAGCTCGTCGATAATATAGAAGGTTTATATTTAAAAGATATTAGTCAAGCGGACTGTTTACAACGTAAAGGTAGAGCTGGAAGAGTAAAAGAAGGTATTTATATACTTTGCTCGGATGTATCATTTAAAGAACGTCCAGTTTTCTCTATATCTGAGATAAATAGATCTAGATTAGATCAATTATTTTTACGCCTTGCTGTTGTAGGCATTGATGCAACAAAACTAGAATTTTTCCATCAACCAAATATAGAAGATCTACTTGAAGCTAAAAGAACTCTCCATGTTTTAGGTGCCATGTTAGATGATAAAGTAACCACTATCGGTAGACTCATGGGAAAATTACCAGTATCAGTTCATATAGCTAGAATGATTGTTGAAGCCGATAAACTTGGAGTTGTTGATGATGTAATAACAATTGCATCTATATTGGAAACATACACTGGAACTCTTCGTGATAGAAATGGTAGATGGTTATCTTTTACATCAGAACGTAAAAGTGATTTATTAGTAGAACTCGATCTATGGAATTTAGCACAAGGTAAATTAGCAAAAGACCTTCATGAATTCGGTATATTTAAAAAATCTTATTATAAAGCAAGAGAAATTCGTAATAAACTATATAAATCACTAAATGGATTAGTACAATTTGGCTCTAACGGTAAACGTGAATCTATTATGCAATCATGTGTTGCTGGTATGATAGATCATGTATATTTTAATAGTTTCATCGGATACCAAAATAGTAAAGATACCATTGGGCGTAATATATCGAAAGATAGTGTTACTAATATTTATGGTGGGAGTAAATTAATTGTAGGTCTACCAAAAGATATTCAATTTATTGGAAGATGGGGTAATAAATGTATTATAAATTTAGTTTCAATGTGTACGGAGATTGATGCAGAGCAATTAATTAAAGTAGCCCCACAGTTTATCCAAATTAAAGAGGGTATCAATCCTTTTTATAGTGTTGAACAAGATTCATGTTATTCAACAAAAAGAATTTTGTTTAATGATCAATTAATTAAAGAAGAAATTGTTAAAAGTCCAGAACATGAAAAAGCAAGTGAACTTTTTATAAATTGGCTCGCTTGTAACATGGTTATATAAAAATAAAGGAGTGTGATAATAATATGAATTTATCCTCTATAATAGTATACAATCAACAAATACAACTGAATGCCCGAAAATTTAATATTCAGGCAGGTGAAGACATTTTTCCAATAATGTCTAAATCTCAATGGAAAGAACACTTAACTAATCTATTAAATGGTGCAAGAAATTTATCAGAAATTATAGATTTAAGTATTCTTCAGATTCCTCAATTAGATTCAGAATTAATTGAGATAATAAAAGAATTTAATCCTGATTTTATTACAGTTGACAATAATATTCTACATATAGAATATGGTAAAGAAGATGATAAATACTATTGTCGAACTAATGTTGACGAAAATTTTGCACGTAATACTATATTAGATAATATAGTATTACCTGGAGGTCGTATTGTTGAAATTTATTGTAATAATATTTCAGCCAATAATTTTATAAATTTAGTAGAAAAAATCGAGGGTGAACGAATAAAAAGACGTTTATCTCAGATTTCAACTAAATATGAAAAATGGACATCTAAATTAGACAATGTGTTGGAATGGATACCAGAAATTGGTTCCAAAGTTGAAATTACACGTAAGGATAATGGAAAGGGTGAACCAATCAACGGTTTTATAACATTGAAAATGGAACACAATGGGTGGACAAAATTTATTACAGAAGATGATAGATATAAAGTGATTGTTGATACCCAAAGTATTATTGAACAAATAATGAAATTATTTGTTGACGAGATTTTTACAATAAATAGAGAAGACCCATGGTACAAAAATGAAGGAAGCTTTTTTTCAAATTGGCGATTAACTGAATTGGGTCAACGATTGCTAGATAAATTTAATGAACTTGCTAATGTTGACTATATTGAAAACTTATCTATTAATAATATAATAGATAGGATTAATAATATTAAAGGTCTTATATCATCTACTAAAAATGAAATTGAATTTGGTGGAAAGGATAAAGCAATAAAAAATCTTAATAATTCTATAGAATTATTAAGAGATTCTTTTAATGCAAGTAAATGTTATAAAAAATAAAAAAAGGGGCTGTTTTATAATGTTATCCCATCAAGTTGCATCAGTTTTTATCATTAATGATAAAAATGAAATTCTATTAATTAATCACAAAAAACTTATTGTTTGGCTTCCACCAGGCGGTCATGTTGAACATGAAAAAAATGAATTAATTCATCATGCTGCAATTAGAGAAGTGATGGAAGAGACTGGTGTTCATTTTAAGTTTATAAGTGGTGGGAAAGGTGATATGAATAAAGTATTAGGTTCATTACCTTTACCCTCATTTATTCAACTAGAAGATTTAGGCGATCATTATCATGAAGACTTTATTTATGTTGGACTATTTGTTTCAAATGATATACCTAAAGAAGCTACAGAAATTAAATGGTTTAACAAAGAAAGTATTAATTCAATTAATACTTTTGAACATGTTAAAAGACATCTTCAAATAATTTGTAATAGATATTTTATTTAATAAAAATAAAGGAGAGAAAATCTCCTTTATTTTTTTCGTATGTTTGTACTATTCATTTATATATTATATTAACATAATAGGATATAATACACACTAAAAATATATATTAAATATATCTTATTAAAAAATAAAAAGAGGGGGAATTTTTTGTATGAGTAGAAAGTTATTGGTTAGTATTATTATCTGTTGTTTATTATGTATTTGTGGAGGTGCTTTTGCTAATCAACCAATAATTAAGATTGATCTTATTACTAGGGACTTTTCATCAACCCCCCTAGTAAATGAAAATGGTACTTTATTAGCTCCAGCTAAACCTATTGCTGAAGCATTTAGGGGGACTGTTAAAGGTACTGTTAATACTTGCTATGTGTATATAAATCGTGGTAATAAATGTGTTGTTTTGAATCCTACTAATATAGGGGAATATTATCTTCAAGAGGGTAAGTATGTTAAAAGTAAAGATACCTCAATTGCAGGACAAGTAATAAATGGAAATTTATATATACCTATAAGAGCTTATGTTGAAGCTCTTGAAGGTAGAGTTCTATGGGATGGAACTAAAAATACTGTAATGGTTTATACTGATTCTGCTGATGTTAACTATTTTTTAAGTAAGCAAAAATTAGAACCATCCTCTAATCAAAATTCAGAATCTTCTAATGTAAGTGTATCAGAAAATTCACTAGATAGAAATGGTAATGAAATCCAAATAGGAGATATTGTTTCATCTGGTGGATTTTATGGAAATGTGCAGCAAATAAATGGTAGTAGAATATTAGTTTATTGGGATAGTAAATCAGAATTCATTCCCGATAAAGATATTACTTTCTGGGCATCCATAAATGGAATTAGATATAAATCCAGTAATTGGGTTGATTCTAGTGGTGTATTAATAGAAAGATAAATTTTTATTAATAAAAGAACTTTTAATTAAGTTCTTTTATTTTTTTAGTATTATTATATATTTTAAATATATATTATTTCATTGAATAAAATATTATTCCCACAATAAGGGGAAATAAATATACTTATTGTATATATCTAAGATGATATATTTAGGAGGTGTAATGAATTTTATCTCATCATTCTCAATTTCGTTAATTTGTTTCTGTGTTCCATATATGTTTTTTAAACTTATATTTTAAGGGGGTATTAAAATGAGTTCAATGAATACTCATCAATATGTAATTATAACTTTACCAAGTTCTATTTATGATTCTAGTAGGGAAGTGGCATCTTTATCATTAAAGAATTATATTTTTCAGTTTTGTCAAAAGCATGGAATTACTCCAGCTAAATTTCCTGTAGATATTTATAGCACATATAACAAATGTCCAGAATATTACTGTGATGGTAGTAACCCATTTGAAATTATTGATGCTAATTTCGATGGAATAAAGTTAATTTCCAAAAAGGAAAAAGTTGAATTAGCTGTAGCCATTGAAACAAATTTACCATGTGAGAATATTGTTAGACTTTTTGAACTAAAAATTATTCAAGGGTTTTCAGTTCATGTTTTCGGCTCAATATTCCGTCATGATAACATATCGGGTTTATTAGCAAAGTTGTTCAAGATAATCAATGAAAAAAAGAAATAAAATTTTGTTCTTTGCCATTATCCAACACTAATAAAAAAGTGTTGGATACATGAAAAGAATTATAACGCTTGCAAGTGCGAAAATACTTGCATCGTCATTGTAATTAAAAAATATTACTTTGACGTAAAAAGGAGGAAAAATGAAAAATAATAGTTTTAAGAAATTAACAGAGCAAGAAAAGAAAGCAATGTTACTTGCTGTTATTGCCAAAAGAACTGAAGGTAAGTTAAGTAAAAGTCAGTTGGAATATATGGTTAGAGATATTCCAACAGATGTGCAATATAGCATTAAAGTAATAACTGATGCTAAAGAATTTGCAAAGGCTATTACTTTACCTGACTATGAAATGAAACATTCATGGGCAGGAGAAACAAAATGTAATGCTGAAACTAATATTTTATTAATTTCAGGTATAAAATTTGGTAGAACAAAACATTATCAATACCTTGATAATGGTAGTTTAACTAGTGAAGAAAAATGGAACTCTTTACCAGATTTTGATGTGAATGAAATTCATGCAGTTGCAGTTAGTATTCGGTCTTTTAGTGATTATAACAATGAACACTACAACAATACTGATAATTTCATTTATATTTATATACCTTCTAACATGGCCTTTATTGTGTCAAAAGAAGTTCAATATATTCTTGATAATTTCTCTATTTAGTTTTCATCGGTTTGGTGTTATCCGTTAAACACTAAATAAAAATTTTAATAAAATGAGGTGATGATGTGATTAAAAGAATGACATGTGATGACTGTGGTAATACATTTTCAACTAATACAGAAAATGTAAATGACCAAGGTATGGTTCTTGATGTTCAGTGTAAATGTGGTAGTTGGGAAGTTAATATAGCCAAAGATGAAAAAGTTGAACAAATACTTCCTAAACATTTAAGGAAATAATCAGATTTAATTAATAAGAGAACTTTTTAATAAGGTTCTCTTATTTTTTTTATACTAGGAGGTGTACTATATGAATATTATTAAGGCTAAACATACTTCAATTATTATTCCTAATTATAATTTAGGTGATAATTTAACATTGGAACATAGTTTATCAGTTTGGAATGATAGTTATTATAGATATGATAATAAAGGCTTTTATTATAATAAAAGCACTAAAGAATTATTATTACCAAGAGGTTTAGATTTAGGTTATTTAGAAAAAGTTTTTAATTTAAATATAGATATTGATTTTAAACCTGATCCATATGAAACAGTTTCATACAGATTAAAGGTAGAACCAAGAAATGATATACAAAGAAAATCTATTTGTTTTTTAATTGGAGAAGATGATTTTTCATATACTAAAAAATATTCTCAGTTAGCTTTAAATTTAGGTACTGGGGATGGAAAAACGTATACTGTTATAGCATCACTTTCATTTATAAGAACAAAAGCTATTATATTTACTCATGTTAATGAGTTAAAGAAACAATGGATAAAAGAGATTAAAAAATTTACTGATGTAATAGACTCTCAAATATGTAATATTAGTGGTGGAGCTACTATAAAAAAAATATTAAAATCCGATAAGCTACCTTATAAAATTTATCTTGTTAATCATAGAACCATTAATAATTATGGTGAAACACATGGTTGGGATAAAGTGACTGAATTATTTCAAAAGATTAAAGTTGGGGTTAAAGTTTATGATGAAGCCCATTTTGAATTTGATAATATAATAAAAACTGATTTACATACTAATACTAAAAAAACTATTTATTTAACAGCTAATTTTGAGAGATCTGATTTTAAAGAAAATAAATTATTTAATTTATGTTTTAAGAATATTGCTAAGTATGGTGTTGAAACAAGACATGAAAAAAGAAAGCATATTGTATATTTAGGTTTATTATTCAATAGTAAACCTGATATAGTTAACCAAGCTTCTATAAAGAAAAGACATGGATTTGATAAAAATACTTATATTGATTATCAAATAAAAAAAGGAAAGATATTTGATGTATTATTTTATATAATGTATTATTTTCATGATAAAGAAGGTAAGATGCTAGTATTATCTTCTAAAATAGAATCTACTGAAGTAATAGCAAAATATTTAAAAGAAGAATTTCCTGAAAAAACTGTAGGTGTTTTTAATTCTACTATAAGTGAAAGTGATAAAATTAAAGCATTACAATGTGATATAATAAGTTCAACTCCTAAAAGTTTAGGAACTGGGTTAGATATACCTGATTTAAGATTTATTATTATGACAGAACCATATAGTTCATCTATAACAGCTAACCAAACATCTGGTAGATTAAGAGAATTATCTCCAGAAATATATACTTTTTTTATTGAGTTGGTTGATACTGGATTTAATAAAGTTCATAGTATGTATAAATCTAGAATGAAAATATTTAAACAAAAATGTGCTAAATTGGTTCAATTAAAATACACTGAATAAAATAAATATATATTATTAAGTAGAATAAAAAATAAAGGGGTAGATAAATGTGATTAATATTAAGAAAATTGAAGTATTAATGTATGAGATGACAATTACAGCAGATGACATGTGTGAACTTTGGGAGATTATGAATACAATAAATAGAGGGGATTCAATAGGTACTGGTGTTATTAAGAGTGCTGAAAAATTTTTTAATAAACTTGAGGATATTAGACCCGGTGGTGGCTTTGAACAAAGAAAATATGTAAAGTAATAATTATATATGTCATAATATTTAATAAAAAATAGGAGGTTTATTATAAATGAAACAATATCTTGTAACCTGCGGTATAATACCACAATCAGGTGAATGTAAATTTGGAGAAAAATGTACTCCTAAAATGTGCCCAAATTTTATACACAATTTATCAGATAAACAAAAAATTATTGAGATTATTAAACATCATGTTATATTTAGTGATGATGAACTATTTGAGGAACACCGATTTGTTGGTAAAGCTGCAAATGGTAAGTATTTTTATTTATGGGGAGAAAAATATCTTACTGATGGTTTAATACCAGTAATAAATCTTGGAAATACAGATAGTGGTATTATGTATTTTAATACTAAGGATGATGTTATCGAAGCATTTAATATTGTCCTTGAAATAATTGAATTTTCACAAAAAGAACTTCTTGGTAAAATATGTTTTAATAAACATTCGATTAGTCATAAAGCTGTAATAATAAATAGTAGTATTTGTTATTTAGATGAAGAAACAAATGAAATAAAGGTAATAGATAATAAGTTAAATTCTTTACTCTTTTGTACCATTAATAATTTATATTATGAAAATTATTTAAATCTATTTATGAAACTTAAATATGATGACTTGTTACCATAAATATATAAAATAATAAGTGATGATTATATAATCATCACTTATTATTTTTTTAGTATTTTTAACATAATACTTTATATATTATAAATACATATATAGAAAAGATTTAGTTGTATTGGAGGTGAGATTAGTTGAAAGCAAAAATAGAAACAAAAATAGGTTTAAATAAAGATGAATATATTAAATTCTTATCATTAACTGAAATAAGTTCAGGTGAATGGATAGCACTAACTAATAACAATAGGGAATTAAGTATTACAGTAATTGATGGGAAAGAATTAACTGTTACTGTAAAAGAATCTAAAGAAATATTATTTAAAATAATATTTCGTGGATGTGTAAATAGAATAGTTCTTATTAGAAATCTATTACAATTACATGGATATAAAATTGCTTAAATTTAAAAGTACAGTGATTTTTTCACTGTACTTTATTTTTTTGTTAAATAATGAATATTGGACTCTGTTCTAAATGTGAAATATCTCGATATTTCTCAATCATTTCTTTTCTATCAGATTCAGCGTTAGACCATTCATCTATTTTTAAAGATATTGTACCATAAGCTGTTTGAATTTCATTATAATGCTTTAATGTATTATATAAGAATCTTTTAATATCAATTAATGCTAATTCATAAAAACTTTCCCATTGTGTTGATGGTATTGTGGCCAGATTTGTAGTATGGGCTAACCCAATTTCAACATCAATTTCACCATACATTGTTGCAAAATTATATAATACTAAAATATTAGGTTCTTGAAATTTAAATGTCATCGGTGGGGCAGCAACCGACATTAAATCAGCACTAGCTTGACCTAACATTAATGATTCATATGTTGAAATTTCTCCATCAAATATTGGAGATGTATATCCATTAGAAAAAGATTTATTTTTAGGATTTACATTCTTTATCATTATAACTTTTTTATCACCAAAAATATCAGGTAATTTATAAGATGATTCACTGTAATTAGAATTTAAACAAGTTAGAGTTCTTATATCTAAATTTAATTTCATTGTGTAAGGAAAGAATACACTATAAGATGTTAAAGACTTTAATTTAATAACATTAAACAATGTTTCATCAGGTTTTTCAAAAGGAAGAGCTAATCCATATATACCTAAATCCATTTTTATAGAAGTTAATAAATCACTAACATTTATCATTTTTTATCACCACTCTTATTTTTTTATAGTCTTGACATAAAATGAGTAATATCTCTTTTTATTTTATCCTCAATTTTTACAATAAAAGTAGAACCATTTTCTTTTAAAATCACATTTTTAAAATCAGATGTAACTTCCATACTTTCACTTACAACTTCATATATATTAGAGACCAATTTAATATTCTTTGATTCAGTTTTGATAAAATCAACAATTTGTGATTCTTGAACTGTAGTTAATAGATTTTCTTGTATAGTGTTACCACTAAGTTCAATATTTTTAATAATTTTTTTAATTGGAACTGAATCATCTCTATACGCTTTATCATGACTAGGAAGTATAACCCAATCATATGTAACAACATGACCTCTACTATTAATTAACCCACCATTAGCTGTTTTAACAACTTTAGCTAATGCTCTTAGACTAAAAGCAGGTTCCATTCCCTGTAAGATAGATTTAGTCATATCTTTACCAAAATGGTCATTATCTAATGTCTCAATTCTTCCTCTTAATAAATTACCAGATAAATTAAATGATAAAATTTTATGAGATGTTAATTTAGGATCAATTACTAATATACGTTTTGGATCATCTGATGTTGGATGACCTGCCTCACCACACCATGAGTTCTTTAATATTAATTCACTAATATGAGGAGCATTTAATGATTCCATCATAGGTTTATCAACATATAATCTCCCGTTTCTATTTTTTATATTAAACTCTTGTAATACTGTATCAAACTGTAAATAAAATAAATTATCTCTATTGATTGTTTTTAAATTTATTGGTTTAACTGGTTCTGAAACAGACTCCCTTATAAGATAAGCGACAACTTCTTGTTTTTGCATAATTATATAATCAACTCCTTTAAGTTATTTTATAGGTATTTTTAAATTATTGTTTTTGGTTGTTCATATAATTCTTATAAATAAAGTCTTTATTTGTAACACAAACAAATATTTAAATGAATATTTATAAAGGAGTGAATTAATTTATGAATATAAACATAGATAGAGTTTTATCTAATGTAAAAGTTAATACTATTAAAAAAGAGTTTACTATTTTAAAAGAAAACTATTCGGCTGTAAATTCAATTAATTTTTTAAAGTTTGTACGTTCCCAACCTATTGATACTATTTTTGAGAATTCTCAATATATATTTTCAGAATTAAGAGAAGGATATAAATTTTACAATAGAATTTTAAAATCCTTTGATTTATCATTAGAACAACTACAAGTTCAACAAAATAAATTAAATGATTTTATAACTAAATGTAAAAATGAAAAATACAATAATAAAAATCATCTTATTTCACTTAATGAATCTATTGAGTTTATTAAATCGGAAATACAATATAAAAATAGTTTTGAATATTTAAAAGAATCCATTATTTATGATATTCATTGTAATTATCTTCAGCCAGTATTGGAAAATAATATTAATGACATAATGGATGAAATTATATTAGATATAAATTATGAGCCTGAACTTTTGTCTGATTATCAAGCTCTTATTCAAAATATAGAAAAAAATTATATATTAGTAACAGGAAAGAACTTTCCTTTAATTCTAACCAAAAACACTGTTCTTATTTTATCTATGGGTGGAATTATAGCTGGAACACTTCTTATATTAGTTTTATCAATACCTTTGCTGATAGTTAATTCAATTATAGAAAAAAAATTAGATACTAAATATATTGAATCATATAAATATTGTATAAGGAAAGAAATATCAAGATTGAAATTATCTAAAGAAGAGGATGTTAATAGAAAGAAAAATACTGATAAATATATTGACCAATTGGAATTGGCATATAAAAAATTAGATGAGTTTAAAGGTAGTAATATTATTAAAGAAAATACTGGTTCAGTAACAACTATAAATGAGGATGAAAATGATTTAACAACCACCATTTTAACTCAATTTATTGATACTTTAGTATTTGATGAAGAAGAAGATGACGAAACTGAAGACATGCAAATTGAATTAGAAAATTTTAATATTTTAATTAGAAATATAAGAAAATTACAATCATTAAAAGAAAGAGAATATTTACAAGAAAGTTTAATTAATGATGCTAGTAGAAAGGTTGCTCATGCAGTTCGTTCTACAGGCAAATCTATAAGTAATGCTGGTACTAATGTTAAAAAATCAACTAATAATGTTGTAGATGCTTTTAATGATACAATTGATAAATATAGAAAAATGCAAGCAAATGAAAGAAGAAATAGAATTATTGAAGGTGGTTCTCAATTTACTTTAATGAAAATAATTAAATATGGTATTGCAGTTGGGGGAATTTGGGCTGTTTCACCAGCTTTAGCAGCTATAGGTTTATTGGCTTCAATTGCTCTTGATATTAGAGCTGATGATAAAGCAAGAAAAAAAATTCTTGATGACTTAGAAGATGAATTAAAAATAGTTGAAGCTAAAATAGAAGATTCTAGAAATGATGAACAAAAAGAAAAAAAATATCAATTAATGAGAATTAAAGGTAAATTAGAAAAAGATATTGCTCGAATTAAATACAGGTTAAATGATTAGGAGGTGTTATTAATATGGATTTTTTTGATGTGTTATTAGAAGCTAAAAAATCTAAATCAACAAAAACACCATCTAAAAAAACTATTAAAGTAGATAGTCCTTCAAATAAAACTACTGATTACTCAGATGATGTTAAAATTGATAACAAAGACGATAGTAAAGATGATGACAGTAATAATAAAGATAATGATGTAACTGACTATACAGATGATGAAAATAATAAAGATGATAATACAACAGATTACACATCAGAAGATGTACAAAAAGATCCAACTGATAATCCTGATGATAGCACAGATACAACAGATGAAAATACTGATGATAATATAGATGGTACTAATGATTATACTGATGAAAATATGGATGACAATACAGATGATTCATCTGATGATACTGATAATTCAGACTCAACTGATGAAAGTTCAGATGATGATAATAATGAAAAAATTAAAAATAATAGTTTATTAAAAGATTATTTAGATCTTTATTATTTAACAAAAAATACTATTACTAAATTATCAAATTTAGATAAGAGCGATATAATACTAAATAAAGTTTCAACACAAGTTATTTCAAATTTAAATAAAATTCAAAATCAAATATTTAGTTTTATTTTATATAAGTTTTCAAAAAATAATTATATAAATAACCTATATCAATATAACTATTTTATTGAAGCCTTTAGAATTAATATTGAAATGGTAAAAAAAATAAGCTTTTTTGTGACCAATAAACAAAACAAATATATAAAAAATCAATGAGAGGAAGTGCCAAAGAATGTACGAATACTTAGATGACAATCAAAACCCGACGAGGGTAATTGGCTCGTTTACTATGGATAGAAATACAGATTTTAAAGACAATTTTAAAGCTCTTGTTGAAAACTTCAAAGGACATTACAGTATTGACCCCATTGATGATTTACTTAAAATTTTAAAAGTTGATACCTTAAGAGAAGATTATAAAGACCAACTACTTGGTGATGTTGATACAGGACAGATTGATGATATGTATTATTCATTACATCCTCAAAAACTAAGTCAATTGTTTGAAAACACATGCCTAGAACTTATTAAAGAATCTTCGGACATCGGACAATTATCTCCGATTGTTGGTATTTCATTACCGGTACTTAAAAAAAATTATTTGGAATGTCATTCTAAAGATATTGTTATGACAGAAATCCCCACCAAACCAATTATTAAAATTGCGTTTGAAAGAAAATTTTTAAAAGATAAACCTGGTAATAAGTATTATATTCCTGAAATTTTTTATGATGGTTCTTATGCGGATGTAGTTGCAAAAACTAAAGGTGCCGCTATTGTAAATACATGGTTTCCGGCAGATGAAGGAGTAACATTACCCTTCCAAGATTTACCGATTATGAGATTGTCAGGTGGTTCTCTTGAAACAAGAGACAGTCTTGCTTATGATTTCTGTATTGAAGCTGTTAAAATGACTGTTGATGGTGAGGATAAAATCATTGATGGTTTAAATGTTCAGGCTGATTTTGGTTCCAACAACTCTTTTAACTATCGTGTTAAAACTGTAAATGCAGCTGGTCAATCTGTAGAAGATATAATTACAGGTCAGGTGGATACCTATTCAGGTTCCGTATCTGTTGCGTGTACAAGTGGTAAAATAACTAAAGTGAGATTTGGTGGACACTTAAGTAATGAAAATAACGTTGAAACCGTTGAACTGGATAAAGAAAGAGTGACCAAAGAATGGAAAATTCCTGATGGTCAAAGAATTAACACCGGTTTGACCATTGAGAAAATTAAAGATAACCGTGCTTTATTTAATACAAATCTAACTGCTGATATTATTACTGATATGAGTACGGTTTTGACTCATTTCGAAGACAGTAATATTCTACAGTTTTTAGATGACAGTTTTGGTAAATGGAAAGATAAAAAAGACCTACCTTTTGGTTATACTGGTGGTTTTGTCGAAACCTCTAGTTTTAACTGTTTCCCAACTTCAAGTGTTCACATTCCAATTTCACAATGGATTAATACTGAACTTAAGTTTTATTTGACTCGTCTTATTGATGAACTCAAAACAAAACTCAAAATCACCGATATGATGTTTGTTATTTATGGTAATCCAAGTAATATTACTTTGATTCAAGATAATGTTAAATGGGTTATAGATGAGGATACGAAAATCGGTGGAATTCAACTTGAATACAAATTTGGTGTACTTACCGGTAATAAGAGTAGAGTTCACGTTGTAAGTTCATTGAAAGTTCCAAGGGAGAAAGGGCTACGTATTGTAGCATTTCCTCTGACTCAAGAAACAATTACATTCAAGCATTACAAATATAGTATGAACATTGAAAATGTTTACAGAAATCCAAATACTCCGCTGATTCCCAACATTATGGGAACCTCCAGATATTTAACAACTGAAGTTCTTCCAGTTCAAGGTGGAATGACTTTGCTAAATAATGATTTCGGTATTAGTAAATACTCTTCTTAATACAAATATATAAAGATTATAGGTTAATAACCTATAATCTTTATTATTTATTTCAAAGAACACTTTAGTAATATAAAACAATTGAAAGGATGGTTATAAAATGTCAGATTCTATACTAAAAATAGTTGAAAATTGTTTTAAAGAAATAAAAGAAAAAGTAAATATTTTATCTAATTTAAATATAATTGAACGTAATATAAATAGATTATTTGATTTAAATTTTAAAGTTAGTATTGTAGAAAATAATATTAATGAATTTTTTGGTATGAGTGTCTTTCCATCAACAAATCTTATTGATAATGTTATTTTAGCAACATTTAAAAGAGATGTTAGAACACAATTAGATATTATAATGAAAATGTGGGGAGAAGAAAGAGATTGGTTTTTAGAAATAGATAGTATATTATTATATGATAAAAATTTAAATGTTAATCCATCGGAAATTGTAGCTGTATTATTACATGAAATAGGCCATGTTATTCATTCTAATGAAGCACCACAAAGATTTGTTAGACTAGTTAAATATTCATTGATGAATATTAATTTTCATATTAGAGAATTATGTAAAAATGATACAATAAGAAAATTATTTTCATTAGCACTAATTGAATCATGTATAACTAAAAACTTTAATATAATTCAATCTAATACAGAAGTTATTGCAGATAAACATGTAATAAAATTTGGTTATGGTGATTCTTTAAATAATTTTATTGATAAATTAATTACATCACAAAATAATAGATTAGTTGAAAGAACAGATAAAGATAAAGACATAGATGTGAAAATTATTATTAAATGGACAATAGATAATATTAGTGAATTAGAATTTAGGAAAAATAAATTAAGAAGTACAATACAAGCTGAAATGCTAGGCACATCAAGTATGTATATTAAATCATATCTTAAAAAACTAGCTGTTATATTTTTTGGTGAACAAGGTGCTGATAGTTATAAACAGATCTTATCTGAACAATATTTTGTTGAAATGTGTAATTTAAGTAAAACAAAAGTTATTAAAGAATTCTTTGATAAGTTTGGTAAAATTAAAAAGATTCAACAAAGTGATATTGATATTCTCTTTATTGAATTTGATAAAATGCAAAATAATAATGATAAAATTTACCTTATTGAATTAATTCATGATAAATTAGATACTATTAGTATGGCTTTAGAATGTATTAATAATAATGAAAAAGATAGAGTTCAACAAAGTGAAACTACTCTTAAAGGATTTAAAACTCAATTAGAAAAGTTAAGATTACAAACTTTGAGTATTCATCTTAAAGAAAAAGAATATGGTTTATTTATTAAATACCCAAAAGGATATGAGGGTTAAATAAAAAATAATAAAGTTTATATTTTTTACATGGAGGTGTACAATAATTTTATGAATATAATTAGTCAGATTCAACATAGAAGGGATACTACAGCTAATTGGGAATTAAATAATCCTATATTAAATGAAGGTGAATTAGGAATAGAATTTAGAACTAATGGATCTACAGGTGTTAAAATAGGTGATGGGACTAGTACATGGAATGATTTAGTATATATTAGTGCTGATGGTATTACAGTAGAAACACAGGAAGCTATTGATGATATAGCTGGTGAAGGGAGAACTATTGAAACAGTTAAAGGATTAAGTGATATAGTTAGTAATCATTTGGATGATATTGCAAAAGTATTTAAATTGGCTACAGAGCTAGGAATGGTGGATAATGACGAAACAAAAGCTGTTGCAAACTATGAAATTATTAATACTTTCCTAAATGGTGGAGAAAATAGAGTAATATTTTTAAATGGTGGTAAATTTTGGATTAGTGAAAAGTTAAGGTTAACTCTACCCCATACATCTATATTAGGAAACAATAGGGGTAAAAATCTTGATGTATCTTGTATTGCTGGAAATTTTGCTGATACTGTAATTGAAGTGGCTATTATCTCGGGGGATAATGGCTCGTATATTCAAAACATAGCTATAGACGGTAATGATGTAGCAACAATGGGATTAGATACTGGAAACAATAATTTCCATGATAATTTGTTTGACGGAATTTATATTGATAATATCAATGGTGTTGGTTTTCATGTAGGTGAAAATAATTATTCATCCATTTATTACAGAATATTTACTGGAAGTGAATGCTCGGTAGGTTTACAATTAGAAAGTGAAGCAAATCAACAAAGTAGTTTTCGAGATTGTAAATTTCTTGGAATTACTTATGGTGGTATTATTGGAACTGATGATAATGTAAAAGAAGAATTAAGATGTATTGATTTTTCAGGTTGTTTATTTAATTCTCCTGGTACCCCGTTGAAATTTAACAAGTGTAGTTACGGGATAGAATTTCAAAGAACATGGGTGGAAAAATCTACTTCTGGTATATTATCAGACTATTTGATAATTTTAGGTTCCATAGATACCAAGGCATCTGGCATAACATTTACTGACACACATTTCCAAAGTAATGCATTAACTAATTATACATTTCATTGGAAAAACGCAGATGCAATTAATTTTATGGGTAATGTAAAAATTAATAATAGTGTAAATGGGTTTATAGATGCAACTGGAGCAATTACAGTAAATTCAAACAGTATTTTTTTGGCAACTGGGGCACCAAATCCTACAACAGTAGTTAATGGATTAAAAATTTCACAATTGTTTAAGCTATACTTGGGTGATTCTGTTGTTACAGACCCTCAGTTTAAAACGTCTGTGTATATTGATTTAGATGCACAAACAGCTGCTTCACCAAACGGAGTTCTTATAAGATCAAGACGTAAGAGTGAAACACAGGACAGAGTTTCACTAAAAGAATCAGGGTTATATTTTGGTGACGGATCTATTGCTGCTGATACTAGATTTGCAAGAAAAAGTGCAGGTGTGGGGGGTATGGGAACAGGTCAACATTTTCAACTTGATGGTACTTGGGATGGTGGTCATTTTCTGATGGGTAATTATCATATGTGGATTGACGGGACCGGAAAACCAAGACTTAAAAATGGTGCTCCGACGAGTGATACAGACGGAGTTATATTTAGTGCAATAGTATAAATTAGGAGGTGTGAAACTTAATGGGACTGATTCAAAGAGTTGAATTTGAAAATGGGCTTATAGCAGAAAATTGCTACCATAAAGTTGGAAGTGTAAGTCACGGTGATAATACCGGACTGATTGAATTATTATTATACAAAGATCAGCCTGCCAAAAATGATGGTAAACCAGTAATTGATAAAAAGTATTATGTGTTTATACCTTCAGTTGAGGACAATGCACCTAATGCTAAGAAGCAGGCATATTTGTATTTGAAAAGCTTACCAGAATTTACAAATGTTATTGATGCATAATAAATATATGATATACAACAATATATATGTTGACAAACCAAATATATAAATTAATAATATTAAAACTTATCTTTATAATAAAGATAAGTTTTAATATATTTTAACATCTCAATAAATCATATATATATATTAAGGAGGTTTTATCATGTGAAGAAACCATATATTTATGATTTAGAAACTAAGAATTTATCTTTTATACAAACGGCTAAAGATTTACATATACTTGGTATTAAGAATAATGTATTTTTTTTAAAGCTATATGATAAATCTTTAAAGAAAGTTGATCCCCATTCACCATTTTTAACAGATGATCAAATTATTAAAATTATTAATGAGTGTATGATTAACCCTTGGTATTATTTAAGAGAGGTTGCAAGGATTCCAGATCAGGGTGGTCGTGGTATAAGTTACCAGTTAAATAGAGGTAATTTAGCATCTACTTGGTGTTATTTAAATGGTATAGACGACTATTTAGTATTACCAAGACAAATAGGTAAAACACAAAGTAAACTATGTATAATAAATTGGACATTTTTACTAGGTACTACTAATTCACAATTTATGTTTTTGAGTTTAGATCAAACGGCCGCTAATGAAAATCTTGATAGGTTAAAAAAACAAAGAGATTTATTACCTCCTTATTTACAATTTAAACTAGTAACTTCAGATGAAGGTAAAATTATTAAAGAAATTGATAATGTTAAAACTCTAGTTAACCCAGTTAATAATAATAAAATTGTAACTAAACCTTCTGCTAAATCAACTGAAGCTGCTGAGAAAATAGGTAGGGGTAATTTTTTAGCCCCAACATATAGTAATATATGTTAAAAACTTCTTTAATTGTCGGGGAAGCTCTTAGAGCCTAAAACTACTAAATTAATATAGTAATATATTAATGGCTTGGACTAATCAACCAAGGTATAGTAATAAGGTTTTAGGATTGGGTGATCCGCAGCTAAGATTCCTGTATACAGGAATAAAGTTCAACGACTATCCCATGGATCTAAAATGATCATTAGGAGTAGGGCTCAAGTGAGTGGGTGAAAATCCCTTAAATCGAAATAGGAGACTCCTTATTATTTAATAATAAGGATGAAGATATAGTCTAGTATCCTAAGGAAATCTTAGGGAAGTTCATAAGAGAACTGCATAGATTAACGACCTATGTGAATATATCGAATACTCAACCAATTCAGATGTATGACGAAGTAGAATTTACGAGTTATATTAAAACTATTATTGAAGCTGCTGCCATGGCGTTTAAAACGGCTTCAGACAATGCTAAGAGAAATAATGCCCCTTATTCAAGGTCCCTACTCTCAACTCCTGGTGATCTCGATACTAAAGCTGGACAAGATGCCATGGAAATAATTAGTAAGACATATAGATGGACTGAAAAATTTTATGATATGAAGATAGATGATGTTAAAGAAATTATAAAAAATAATTCAGAAAATAGGATAGTTTATATTGAATATGAGTATAAACAATTAGGAAAAGATGAAGAGTGGTTTAATGATTCATGTGCAATAATAGGTAATAACCCATTAAAAATTAAGAGAGAAATATTATTACAAAGAATGAGAGGTTCTTCTAATTCCCCATTTGAACCAGAAGATTTAGAACTTATTAGGGAAAAACAGGGTAAAATAATTGAAGAAATCTTTATTAATAAATTATTTAGATTAGATGTTTATAAACCATTAGTAAGAGATAGGATATATTTTATATGTGTTGACGTTTCTAAAGGTTATGGTCAAGATAATTCAGCCGTAGTAATATTAGACCCATATGAATTAAAACCTGTGGCAGAATTTGAATCGCCATATATAGGTGTAACTCAACTAAAGAATTTTTTATATACACTTGTTAAAAAATATTTACCTAGAAGTATTTTATGTATTGAAAGAAATGAAAATGGTGAATCTATATTAGATGGATTGAGATATACTGATATAATGCATAATTTATATTTTGATAAAGATAAAGATCCAATTGCCTCTCAATTAGATGATAGGATGGATAGTCAGGGATTTTTAAAACAAGAAGCTTTAAAACGTAAATTATATGGAGTATGGACTGGAACTAAATCAAGACAAGTGATGTTTAGTTTGTTAGAAACACATATTGCAGAGTATAAAGATAATTTTATTTGTGCTAATATTATTAATGATTTATTTAAATTAGTTATGAAAAAGAATGGTAAGATTGAAGCTGAGTCTGGATTCCATGATGATTCTATTATGGCTTATTTAATAGGATTGTATGTATATTATCATGGTAATAATCTACACTATTTTGGTTTTGTTAAGGGTCAGTTACCTGATGAGGAAGAAAGAAATAAAGGATTACAAACATATGATGAGATAATGGAAGAAATGCCTGATGAAGAAAGACAATATTTCAATGAAAGTTTTGGTTCTAAATCTATAGATGATTATCAACAACATGTAATAGAAGAACTTAAAAGAGTACAAAAAGAACAAAATAGTTTAATTAATATGAGTGGAATGATGAAACCCTCAACATATGCAGAAGAATATGATAATGATGAGAATGAAATATCATTAGATTTCTTTGATGAATTAAATAATTAATAATATAATGTGTTATTTAACACATTATATTATTTTTTACTAATTTAGTAACATTGTTTTAATTATGAATAAAAAAGGAGTGTGATTAAATTGAATTATGATGATGATGAATATATTAGAACTAGTGATTTAGATATAGAGATGTTATTAGCAGAATTACCATTTAATTTAACAAAAGAAAATATAATTGAACAAATAAATGATCCACTTTCCATTCAGGTTGATTATATAACTACATTAAAAGATAAGTGTGAAATTGTTAAACAACAGTTTAGTGATAATTCAGAAGTTATTAAAGAGATTGATATAAAATTGAGATCAGTTTTTGACCTTGTAATAAGAGAAATGAATTATAAATTTAGTTTACATGCAAGTTTAGAACAAACTGATGAAGACATTATTAAAATGGGTGAGTCTTTATATACCTATTTAATATTAAGATATAAGAAAAATATTAGTAGGTTTATATTTAGATTTATATTAAAAAATAAGAAAGAACTTATTGAAAAATTTGATACAACTAAGAAAAAAGATATTACTTCATTGGCATTAAAGAAACAATTTAAAAATAAAGATGATGTTATTTTAATAACATCATTACCTAATATTATAAAACATATTATGAATTTAGATATAGAACCTATTGAATTTTTGGATTATATATCTAAAGGTGAACATTATGATGCTAGTATTATTAAAGATTATATTCTATCAGGACAGATAATAGGTAATTTTATACCAAGATATTTTTATCTAATGATAGATGAATATGAACATATTATGGATGAAATTCAAACAGATATAAAATTAAAGTTGATAAATAAAATAAAAAACAATGAAGGGAAGAGGATGAAAAATGAATAACCCATTGAGAAGGATTGATAATGAACCGTTAACATTAGATGGTGGTTTTGAAAGTACTAAACTTTTAGAAGTTAATAAAGACAAAGACATTCTAAATATACTAGGAATTAAATCTAAGTTAAATAACTTTACTCAAATGAGAAATAAAATTGTTAATCAAAAAATATCGGTTATTAATAATAGTGAGGTAATTGATATTTTAAATGAGCGTACTAAAAATTTAACTGTTTTTCAAATCAAACGGTTAACTAATGAACAAGTTGAAGAGATTTATACTATCAATGGTGAGAAAGTTATTTTATCTATTGAAATGGATAATGAAGAAAAAAAGATTAGTTTCATGAGAGAATACTTAATATTTAATAAAGAAAGTTCAGAAGCATTAAGACAAATTGATAAATCTATAGAAACTTTTGAAAAAGAATTAAAAAAAGATGAGGATGAATTAAATAAGGTTATTAATGAATATGGAGATGTTCAAACACTTATTAAAAATCATCTTATTGATAATATTAATAAGTCTACGGATGAAAATATAAAAAATCGTAATATTAAAATTCTTGATAATTTTAATGATGCCTCCACATTAAATATAATTTATGAACATTATAAAAATCAAAAAGTTCTAAATACTTTACATGATTATAAAATAAGAGCTGAAGGTATTTATAAGAATTATGTTAAGACATGTAAACAATTAAGTATTAAATCGGACATAACTATTTTTGAGAATTTAGAAATGAAATTCCTACCTCAAAAATATCATAAATATCCGAATCTATTTTTATTTGCAATTATTAGGTATTTTGCATATAAGAAAGATGACTGTAATAAATATTCTGATGGTATTTTTTTATCTCAGTTTATAGTGAATGTACAAAATCTATTTTGTGATAAATTTAAAGATAGTGAAGAAAAACAATTATTTATTAATTCAATTATGAAAGTGTTAGATTTATTTTACTAATAAAAACATTAGGATAAGGTTGTGAATTTTTAATTCACTTCCTTATCCTAATTTTATTTTTTAAGGTGGGTGATATTTTAATGATTGAAAAATTCTTAAGTGATGATGGAACAAATATAATATTTAATGGAGAACAATTAATAGCGTATATACCTGAATTTTATTTTAAAAATGGTAAATTAGGTGAACATTTAGGTTCATCATTAAGAGTTTTTGGTTTATTTAATGTTAGGATGAATAATGGGGGTAGACTATCAAAACTTGAAACATTTAATTTACCTTCTATGATTTTTTTATTTCCATCGACAATAGAATACAAAACACTAAAATTAGTAGATGAACAAGAAGAAGAATGTTATATGGTGTTAAATTTTTTTAAAGGCGGAAAAATAACACCTAACAATATGTCACAAGATGCAACTAATGTAGAATTATTTTTAGACCTTATATGTGGTGGTAAATTACCAGAAACAATTCCTTATAATCAAATAATTCAAATATGGCAAAAAAATTTAACTTTAAATAATATTAATTTAAATGTAACATCAACTGTATTAGAAGTTATTTTAAGTGAAATTTATCGTAATAAGAAAAAACCCGAAGAAACATTTGCTAAATTATGGGGACGCAACCCAAATATATCTCAATATGAATATAAACGTGCTAATATTAGAGAAATTTGTGCTAGAAATTCTACTTTTGCTGCTTTAACGTATGAAGATATGGATGCTATGATAACATCATCTCTTAATATTAAGAATTATAATAGAGAGGAAACTGAATCCCCTATAGAAAAAATAATAAAGATGTAATAATCAATGAGAACAATTAAATAAAAAAATTCACAAGGAGGTTGAATACTTTGCCTGCAATCGGACAAATCATTCCTAAATATACACATCCTCATACAGAAACATTTATTAATGATAATACTGTATTTGAGGAAATTGTTTCCGAACCAGAAAGTGGTATACGTTTTATTAACGTATTCGCTTCAGCAAAAGGACGAGATGGTGTTGTTTTAAAGAAAAAAACATACACTGATTATATTGAAGAGTATGGTAAACCAAACTATAAATTATTTGGCCAACCTGGTTATATGCCGTATGCTTCTTTAAGAACATTTCAAGCAGAGTGTAATTGTATGCGGATTATGCCGGAGGATGCCGCTTATGCGAATGTCGTAATTTTAGCTAAAGTTAAAGTTGATACATCTGTAGTTAATAGTCCAAAATTACTAATTAGGCATCAAGCAGTATCTCTTGTAGGTCTTACTGATGCAGCGGAGTTATCTGTTAAGGTGGAGCTATTAAAAGACACTGATCCGGATGAAGATGATTGGTTAACATATCCTTTATTTGGTGTATATGTACTTGGTAGAGGTATTTATGGTAACACTTTAAGAATAAGAATGAGTGCATCCCCACAAGCAGACATTGATAATGGGTATAAAAATTATCGTTTTGAAATTCTTGATAGTGATGGTGGTTTGGTACGTAAAGAACTATTTACTGGTAGCTTATTTACTGATGCCTTAGTTGGTTCAAATACTTTATTTATTGAAGAATTAATTAATGATTCTGAAACTGGAAGTAATAAAATTGGATTTTATGTATCTGATAACTCTCTTAGTGAAATTCTTGACATGTATAATACTAGTGTTGCACCAGATGCTAATTTAACATTACAAACTTTTGATATTATTACAGCTCGCAGTATGACTGCAACTACTTTATCTGATATAGTAATTTCAAAAACTGTCGATGATGTTTCTTTAGATGATGTATCAGGTATTTTACTTTCTGGTGGAACAGATGGTTCTTTTTCGATTGATGCTGATGCTGGAACCAGAGAAACAGCTATTGATGATGCTTATATTAAGGCATTTACAGAAAATAAAGTTCTTTTAAGTAAAAGAAGAACTCCAGCAGATTTAATACTTGATGCTAATTATTCAGATGATGTTAAAAGAGCTCTTATTAGTTTTATTACTAAAAGATATGACGCATATGGTTTTATTGATGGTGGTATACTTGAAACTCCAACTGACGCTATATCATGGGCTGAGTCAATGGCATCTTTATCAGATAGAGTATTTTCTAAAGAGTGTAATCACTATTATATAAAAGATCCATTTTCAGGTAAATCTATTCCCATGACAATAACATATTTTTATGCTAGTCAATTACCACTCCATTTTAAAACTAATGGTAATAATATTCCATTCCAAGGTGAAAAATATGCTAAATTAACCGGTTTTGTTAAAAACTCTTTAAAACCAGTTATTGATGCTGATGATGATGATATAAAAGAAGAAATATATAATCTTAAAGTAAACTATTTCGAATGTATTGCAGAAAATACTTTTATCAGAGGAGTTCAAGGTACATCTCAAAATGTTTGGTCTGATTTATCAGAAGAACATAATATGCATGTTTTGTTAGAATTAAAAAGAAAAGTTGAAGCTTTAGTAGCTTCAAAATCATATAATTTTGCTGAAAAAGAAGATAGAGTTGAATTTACGGAAATAGCTGAACGAATTTTTTCACCATATCGTGGTAAAAAAGTAAGAGAAATTGAAATATATTTTGATATGAATCCTTTTGAAGAAGAAAGAAGTATACTGCATTGCTATATGGCTGTTATTTATAAAACAATAGCTAAAAGAGGTATTATTGAAATTGATATCAACAAGAGGGTTTAAAAAGTTAATAAATTATAATAAAGGAGTGAGAATATAGATGCCAGATATTAATACACTACAAACTAATATTAAAAATAATACTAAAGATATGACATTGTATTCCTTATTTTTAGGTGGATTAAATGTAACCTCTAAAGCACTAGCACAATATGACCCATTAAAAACTGGATATGCGAGAATATTTTTTATAAAAATGCCTCCTTTTATGAAAACCATTTTACCTGAAAAAACTAAACAATTTAAACATTTACTCGAATATGGATTCGTAGGGATAGATGGTTTGCAAAACATTTCAATGGAGTTTGAACAAGTTACGGGTGGTTATGCCGGAAGACAATTTGAAATACCGACAGTCGCTAAGGATGAAACTAATAGTCTTACTGTTAAAGTATATGAACAAGCAGGTTCACCTGTTAGAGAATATACTGATATGTGGATTTCTGGTATTGCAGACCCATATACTGGGCTTGGACATTACCATGGTGCATTGGAAATAGCGAGTGCAGGATTAACATATTCTCAAGTAAATCATTCTGGGGAAGCAATTTATGTTGAAACTGACCCAACCGGTCGTAGTAATGGTATTGAGTATTCATGTCTATTATCTAATTTGGTACCTAAAACTACAAAAATGGATCATTTTAATCAAGAGGCTGGTAGTCATCCAATTGTCCAGACTGATATTGAATTTACTGCAACCAGATATCAATCTCCTCAAATTAATGAAATTGCAAAAGCATTAGTTGCTAAATTTAAAATCCTTAGGGATTATTTAAGTTTTAATTCTCAATATACTATTACAGATGTAGCTAACATGACAGTACCTAATATTAGTGATTGGGGTACTTCTGGTACAACTTAAAAAATATTTATGTCTATACTGAATATTCAGTATAGACATAAATTTATTGTTCAGTTGTTGCTTCATCAGGATTCTCTAATTTAAATTTTTCATACTCTAATTTAGAATCCTCTATCACTTCATCAAACATTCTCCAAGGTAACATAGGTAACATTTCTCTTGATGCCTTATTCATAACAATATCTTTAATTTTATTATCTTTATCAGTTGGAGTAAGATTTTCACCTGTTGTTGTTTTTAACATAAATGCTAAAACTTGATCGGCGTTTGAAATTAAATCACTCATATTCATAGTATTTAATGCTTTTGGTAAATTTAAACTATATATAAAAGTTTCAATTATTTCTTGGGGTATTTCAGTACTAGAAAATTTCATTACTTTTTTATAAAATTCAGTTATATTAGGGTTAAAATCAAGTTGATCACTTACAACTCTACCAATAAATTTAGCATTAGCCATAACTAAAGTTTTGGCATACGATATATTCACATAGGTCGTTAATCTATGCAGTTCTCTTATGAACTTCCTTATCTTTTGATAAGATACTAGACTATATCTTCATCCTTATTATTTCTAATAAGGAGCTCTCCACTTCGATTTAAGGGATTCTCACCCACTCACTTGAGCCCTACTCCTGTTGATCATTTCAGATCCAATGGGATAGTCGTTGAACCTTTCTCATAGTAATACTATGAGACTTGGCTGCGGATCATCTAATCTTAAACATTATTACCTTACTCAGGTTAATTACTCCTGACCACTTATACCATCGCTAATATAGTTTGGTAGTTTAAGATTTAAAGGCTTCCCCGACAATTAAAAGAGAATTGGTATTATAGATTGCTCTATAACCTGACTAATAAATCAGCTTCATTAATATAATTCATTATTACTGATGGAACTCCACTTCCATTAATATATGATGTTTTCAACATTTCCATTAAATCTGTATTTAATTGTATGTCCTGACCTGCTAATACATCAAATTCTATACCCTTGTCTCCTGTTCTACCTACAGGAACAAAAATACCTTTAGCATGACCAATTTTAGATACCATCGTATTATAATTCAGTAAATCCATAAAATTTATATCTCTTTCTTTCATAGTTCTAGCAACATCTTGTAGTTTATTAATAATATTTGCATCTATACCAGAATTTTTAATATAATTAATTCTAGTATCATTAGATTTACTAATAATAGAAACCATTTTAAATATTAATAATGCCAGATAAAGCTTAGCATAAAATAATGATTTCATTAATATGCTAGTACCTTCACCTTCTTCATTCTCATTGACAGTAAATTCAGTTATATAATCAACTGGTATAAATTGAAATTTTATTTTCTTCTTATACATTTCGTTATAAGATAGGCAGTTCATTATTAATTCTTTAAATTTAATATTTTCTTCTAAATATTTCTTATTAAATGCTTTAACAATCTTTTCAGTTAATTTAGTTAAAAACATATTTTCAAGTTCAGGTGTATTGAGATTCACTGTATTAACTCTTATTGTATTTATAAAAGGAGATTTAGTAATAGGTGATGATTCATGTATATAATAATAACCTATAACATGTTCCATTATTTTAACTGGTATCATTTTTTTAGGACTAATTAATTTTATATAACAATCAGTTATATTATCAAAATTATTATTTTTATCTTTTTCTGTAGATATAGTTCCATCATTAAAAAATGAAGATATTGAATTAGTTCTATTTTTAGTCTTAGCGTTATTTTTAATGGCTTCTTCAACATTTTTCTTAAATTTTTCATCAGTAATAAGTTCCGATACATCTACACCTTCTAAAATAGGTATATGTACAACATCATTTTCAATCTCAATGTCTTTAACTAAACTATTTATTTCATTTTTTAAAGATGATGGATTACTTTTAATATTACCTTCATTTTTTAATTCAGTTATAAAATTGTCATCAATAGATTCAGTAATAGAAAATGTTGTTAATTCTTTATTTTTCTTATCATAAAAATTTTCAAATAGTTTTGAATATGGTACAGTATATGCATAGTACTTACCATATTGTAGAGTTTTCGGTATAATATGATTCTTTAATTTATTTGCTAATTTAAATTTCTTTTCTAAATTTTCAACTAAAGAAATATAACTTTGTTTATCCTCTTCACTACAGTTAGAACTTTTAAATTGTAAATTTCTAGATATAGATTGAGTTACATCATCAGCTGTTACAATAGCATCCCTAGTTGCATTAACAGCTTCCTCCAATTCAAATAAATGACTACAGATTAAATCAAGGTCTTCATATAAAAGATTTTGATTTCTATATCTTTCATTAAAAAATTGAAATACAGCATTATCTTCTGCTGAAAATATATCTTCAATTTTTTTTATATTTGAAAATTGTTGATTGTCATAATCATTAAATAATTTTACTAAAAATGTTGAAACATCTTCACCAGTAAAATCAGTTAATTTTTTTATTTCATGATAAATAACATCATCAACTTGGTCTGATAATTTCTTTAATTCTTTTTCTCTTTTAGTATCATTAGAAAAAGTATTAAAAGATATTTTATCTATTAAATCCGTAAATAAAGAATTCAATTTTACTAAGGGCTTTTCAATTTTTTTTACAACTTTTTTTTTATCATCTTTTTCATTACTCACTTATTCACACCCCTTATTATTTTTTAATAAAAATACTAGGATATATTATATCCTAGTATTTAATACATGTATACTTATGAAATAAGTTAAAATAATTAGTTTCTGATACTATTAAACTTTCAAATAAATTACTATTAATAATATCTTTAAAGTAAATATTATTTTTTATACTTTTTAACATTAATGGTATTAGTTTAGAAGTTAATCGTATTTTATAGTTATTCTCCGAAAAAGTAATAATATTCTTACTATTTAATTTTTTTATTATATCATCTGATAATATTATTTTATTAGTATTATTAAATTCATTTATTTTATTTAGAGCTATTTTATATAGAATAACTAATTCTTTTGTTAATGAATTGATATTAGTTAAAGTTCCTATTTGAAAAACATTATCACCTTTTTCATCTGTTAATAATATTTTGTCTTTTGAAATTGTTAAATATTTTATATGCTTTTTATTTTCTTGAATAACTTTAAATATATCCTTGGAATTTATACAAAATATTTGTTTTTCTTCAATCATACTAAAGACTTGAACATCCATTTTACCAAAATGTTCTCCATAGCTCAAATGTTTATCATCGTTAATAAATAATATAGTACCATCAGAAAATATAAAATATTCTGTAGATACCTTTTTAGCTAATTGGTTAAATTCATTTATTTTATTTACTTCAATTTTATACATAAAATACTCCTTTATACTACAAGTTTATTAATATAATAACTATTAACATCATTAATATCAATAATTAATTTACTCTTAGGTTTAATATTTAATTCCTCTTTTATAATAGAGTCTATTTCTTCTAACTTAGGAAGATTGAAAAATGCATGACCTAAACTATTCAAATCACCAGTTAACATATTATCTACAAATATTTTTCCTATATCTTCTTTCTTACCCTTATCATCAATATCTTCAATATAATTAGGTAACTCTTTATTAGTTTCTATAATTAATTTACCTATCATAGAATTTGGTTCAATATTAAAACAAATAATAATACTTGGATACATAGCAGAAAAATCCATATCAATAATATTATCAAATATAAATTTACTTTTTTTACCTAAAATTTCAATACCAACATGTGAGTTTAATAATGGATTAGCAACTAGTGCTCCTGCAAATTTTTCATCTTCTTCTTCCTCATTATTTTTAACTGATTCTACACCATATTGAATATTATTGTTATTACCTATTATTAAACCTTGTTTATAAAATTCTATATATGCACGATTTTTTAAGAACGTATTATTCACATAGGTCGTTAGTCTATGCAGTTCTCTTATGAACTTCCTTATCTTTCAATAAGATACCAGACTATATCATTAACCTAATAATTTCTTATTGGGCTACTTCCTATTTCGATTTAAGGGATTTTCACCCACTCACTTGAGCCCTACTCCTAATGATCATTTCAGACCCAATGGGATAGTCGTTGAACCTTTTACCTTTTTTCGTATTCTGTCAATAACATTTCTGACGGCGTCATTATTTTTTAAAAATAATTTTTCTTTGATTTCTTTATTACTAAATCCCATTTTAATTAAAGAAATTATTTCTTCCTTTAATTCAATAGGATATTTTAGAGTAAAGTTAAAATCTTTTTTGGGTGGGAACTCATATTTTTTTGTTACATGTCTCCAAAATTTTTTATAATATAACTCTGTAATATATGACTGGCTTAAATCATATTTCAATGAAAGTTCTTTTGTAGTTTTCCCTTTCACTAAATCATTACAGATTGATATGATTAATTTTTTAGGATATTTATTAAAATGACTCCGTTCCCCAATACAGGTTAAACCAATATCCCTAGCATGTATAGAATTATCTTTATGAGTTGACCATTCCAAATTATTAGAATAATTATTTTTTACATTACCGTCTTTATGATTAACTACTGGAAGATTATCGGGATTGGGAATAAACGCTTTTGCGACTAATCTGCTAATTTGTCTTCTATATTGAATACCATTTATATATAAATTAACATATTCCCGTTTATTTTTAAATTCATTATTTTTTAATATTCTTCCAGAAACAGAATTTCTAACTCTACCAAGATCGCTAATTAAATATTTAGTTTTAATATTATTAATTATAATCGGTCTAAAAAATTCAACATTAACTTTCATATTTTTCACCCTTTCTTTTTATTAGCGTCTAAAGAGTTTAAAAGGAATTTTGGCTGCGGATTACTCAATCCTAAAACCTTATTACTATACCTTAGTTAATTAGACTAAGCCATTAATATATCACTATATTAACTTAGTAGTTTTAGGCTCTAAGAGCTTCCCCGACAATTAAAGAAGTTTTCTATATATGTTACCACATATAGGGTCTAATAATTAAACCGTTTGTCTGAATACTTTTTTATAAGTTGTTGCATTGGTATAAGAACGTTGATAAACATTATCAATATCGTTAACCTTCCTTTCAATACCTAATTGAAGTAAAACATCTTTAATATTATACATAACAAATTTCTTATAATTTCTGTATGGTAAAGTTTTAATATTACCATCTTCAGCATAATCTAATTTTTTATCACTAATCTCTTTTTCTGCAACATAAGTAAGAGCATTGGAACGTAGTTCTGATCCTCCTTTTCGTAAACTCGCATACACTATCATTTGGTCTAAGAAAACAGTATAAGAAGATATTTTAAAATAGTCTCCTTTATTTGCTACTTTAAAGTTTCTCATATCCTTTACAAACATTAGTTCTTTTATGTTAAAATCAGGATGACACATTACCTCTTTTGGGTCTAAATCTAACTCTTTCATCCTAGCTATCATATACGGTACATCAAATCCGATATTCCATATCATTAGAAAATCTCGTTTAAGAGTATTTATTAATTTAAATGTATCTATTAGTAATTCACTTTCATCCTCATACATATAAATATTGTAATTTAGTTTCCCATATGATTCATCAAATGTATTATGAAGTTCTTCAATAAAATTATCTATATCTTTTTTAAATTCTTCTATTTGAGGATTATTTTCATTTTCTAAAAGAAAAGTAAAACAAGTATTAGTTGTTTCATCTATTAAAGTAATTGCATTGATAGGGCATTCACCATCTTTAGGGAATCCAACTACTTCTATTGAATCAACCTCAATATCAAGATATGTTTTAGTTATAGGTTTAGGTTTATCATTATGATAATTTAATAACCATTGTATTCTATACCAATTTTCAATATTATAATCTGAACCAAATACATATCTATATTTATGTAAATTATTAATAGCATATCTATTTCTGGTTTCTATCTTTTGTTTAATATAAGTTAAATATTCTTCACCAGCTTGTTTAGCTATATAAAAAGGTAAGTCTTTATATTTGGCTCGGTGACATTCAGTTTCGTTTAAAGGACTAAATGATTTATTATGTTGAAAGTTTTTAAATTCTTCTTTTGTAAAATAAATTTCCATTTCAGGCTCATCTATAGTTAATATATGTTTCTCTCCAGTAGTTAAATCTTTATAAATAATGTCAAGACTGTCTTTATACTTTCTTTCCTTATTAGGATAATGATAAATTGTTTCTAAAAACATTATGTTATTACTTTTTATTTTTCCGAGAAAATTCATTCAATTCACCACCAATTCAAATATTTTTTATTTAAAAATTTGTTACTAAAATAATTGAAAGCTATCATTTTGGTACTGGCTATATTATATGAATTAATTAACAAAACACAATAATAAGGGGGTTGATATTATGAATAAAAAATTATTTACTGTAGATATTAAAATACCTTTAAAAGATAATGAATTATTAGAAGGAATTCGTTCTTTAACTACACCAATATATCAAAAGAATGAAAAAAATAATTCATTTACTTTATCTTCAATAAGTAATAATAAAAAAAAAGAAAAGAAAAAAAAGAATAAATTTGATAATATAGAATTAATGGCTGGTGGTGAAATAAAAAATATAGCAGATGACAATATTGAAAGAAATGAAGATACAAATCTAATAGACATAGATGAATTACTTAGGGATGAGGATGATGATATAGGGAATTTGATTATTAATGAGCAAGGAAAAAATTATAAAAAATTAAAAGAGAAAGAAGATTATAAGAAAGAATTTGCTGAAGAGTTAATTCTATTATATAGATTATTAGATGAAACTAATGTATTTGGTAAAGAACTAGAAAAAAAATATAAAAGTTTAGATGGGACTAAAGTTAGAGGTATTAATAAATTTGTTTTTGATTTAGGTTTATTAGTATTAAATTCTAAGCAAAGTAAATTAAATATACTAAAAGAAATTTCATCAGTGAAAAAATCTATTATTGATTTGAAGATTAAGGCTGATGGTAAAAAAGATGCTGCTTTAAATACAATGACATCAGAACATTTAGCTTCTTCATATCTTAAAGCTGTTGTTAATCATGGTCGTTCTGATTTCATAAAAGAAATGAATAATAAAGATACTTATAGTGGAATAATAGAATCAATAAATTCAGATTCAGATGATAATAATATTGAAGGTTATAATGAAAAAGAATTTAGCAATTATAATGAGTACATTGCTTCAAGATTAGAAAAGGAAAATAATCCTTTTAGAAGTAGTGATGGTAGTAAATATATTGAGTATGAGAATTTAGAAGTAAAGCTTCATATAAAAAAATGTGTTGATACTGGTGAATGGGAATTTGTTGCATTAGATAAAGATAAACAACAAATATTTGATTATCCGGTACCAACTAAAAGAGATGTTGGTAAAATGAAATTTAGTCCTGATGGAACATATGCAACAGATTCAAGAGGAAGAAGTTATAGAGTAACAGAATATTTTTCTAGTATGAGTGATGAATAAAAAAATAATAGATATGGGAATTCCCATATCTATTATTTTTATTAATTAATAACAAGTTGATACTATTTTTAGAGCCTTTTCTAACCCTTTAATCATTCCCTGTAATTCTAAATCTTCAGGGTTCTCTTTTAGTTTAATATCTAATTCTTTTTTTCATCTGTAATCTTTTCAATTACATTATCATATGCGATATCGGCAAACATTGACAAAAATACCACCTCCTATTTTTTAATAATTTCTTTCATTGTACATTCTAAACAAAGAATACCCAAACCTAATATATTAAACACAGGGATTGTTCTTTTATCACATTTTACACAATTATCAACCCCCATATATTGATGAAGTAACATACTTTTATCATAAAATAAAATAGGGAATAAATTAATTTTAGCTTCAGATAAAAATTTTTTAATACAATCTTCACAAAGAATATATTCTTGATTAGTATTATCTCGTATATGGTAAAATGATTCGGATATGCAATTACATTTAATTGCTCCCTTTTTAACAGGTTTATCTTCAATAAAAGCTTCCAATAATTGTTCAGAGTTTTTCTTTACATATTCTCTAATATTAGTATTATTCATATTATTAAAAAACTTTACATGAAGGCTTTCATTTGTTCTAAACGGAAGGTATGCTGATTTAATTTCATGATTATCATCTTCCTCATTTTTAATATAAAATTCTTCTATTCTCCATTTAAATATAGCAAGAATAACTTGTATCCATGAAAGCAATCCTGTATTTCTAAAATCATACCATTTAGTTAACTCATAGGTTTCTGAACCAATTTGTATATCAAAATCTAACTTCTCAGGAATATTTAGATATTCTTGATTTAAGAATTTAGTAACTTTTTCATAACCTCTAGTGTTACTTTCTTCACTAAATCCCCTATACTTAACTCTTTGTGGATATACTTTTGTTATTTCTTTGTCATCATTAATATTATCAACAATAGCCCAACCAAATACATGAAGATTCATATTCACATACCATAACATACCACTATCTCTAAATTCCTGCCACGCATCTTGAACTAACTTATCCATTATTTTAAAACCTCCCATTTTTCTTTTGTATTAAAATTTATATTAATCGTATTATCAATATTAATATTTGGATATTAAACTATCAATTAGGATTGATAGTTTAATATCCAAATTCAGAACTTTTTATCATTTTAAGTAAAGATCTTTTAATATTATTCACCAATACATTTTTATCTATTTATATGATAAGGAAACTATTCACCGAATGCACCAAAAGTTAATATACTAGTAATAATAAAAGAAATTGCAAATAAAAATAAACCTGTAAAAATTTCAATTAATATTTTAAATACAATCAAATAATCATTATTTATCCATATTTCTTTTAATATAGGTATGGTTAAAAATATATTGAATAATGATATTATGCCAATAAACATAATAAGAAATAATGAATCTTTTACCATTTTATTATGTCATCTCCTAATGAGAACATTTTATTGTTTTAAGTAAAGTTCTTTTAATATTATCAATTACTACATTTTTATCCAATATAATCAGTCTTATCTATAATAGTTTTAAAATTTATTGGATAACAATAAAGTTTCATTATTGATTTTATTTTTATTTCTTTAATTTTATTTGTTGTACCTGTTATAAAATCATCTTGCAATAAAAAACGGTGTCTATAATCAAATAACTTAATTCTAATTGGTAAAAATAAAATATTATCTTTATTATAATAAATAAGTTCCCAACCAAAAGTTTTTAATACTGTATTGATATATTTCAATACTCCTGTATAAATAAACCCATACCAACAATTTTCCTCTTTATTAACATATTTCGAAGTCTTTTTAGTTAATATGACTTCAATTATATTTTTATTCTTTTTATATTCTAACTCATAGTTAAAAATATTTTTATTTACTATTTGTAACATATTACTTTCTATGAAGTCATTCCAAAGAATATTAATTGTTAGATTATCATATTTTGTTCTTTCATGCACTTTACATATATATTCCGGTGATTTAAATTCATTAAACATTATTAACATATGATTATACCATAATTCTTTATACTCTTTAAGTAACTTATTTTCACATGTTTCTGTTTTTAATAAAAATTCCATTAATAAACACCCCAATATATTATTTATTCTAAAGTTTTTACAAAATCAATTAATTTATTGATATATTCATCTCTTATACAAAGCATTAATTGAACAGTTTCATCATTTTTAAGCCAAATAAATCCTTTTTTACCTATTCTTTTAGATAACTCATCATAATATTCTTGACATTTATTAATCGTTTCCATTTGTATATCTTTCATGTCATCTATTTTCTCATCTATAATAGGTTCATGAAAATATAAGGTATCATTTTCCTTACAATATCCACATATACAACCCCAAGGTTTTTCTGTTAAATTCATTATTGACAACTTATATTTTACAGGTAAATCTAAGTTAGGTCCTATTCCCCACAAATATTATCAACATCATGATCATGAAATCTTTCATGAACTAAAACGGTGTTTTCATTTGTTGGAACTAGCTCATATTTCATTTAATTCATCCCCTATATTATTCATATTTTAATTACCATAATCTATTTTTAAAAGTTTACCATTTTTATATCCCCAATTATTTACCCCACAATCATCTAACATAAAATCTTTCATTTTATCATCTTTATATCTTTCTTCTATCATTTCAACAAATGGTAACCAAGAATCATGGGGGTTATATCCATCTATAACAACAAAATCGACTTTTTCCATAATTAAAAACAATCCAAATCTATTACAATGATAAACTTTTGCTAAGTCTTTATGACTGCCGGAAAAAATCTTTTCATTTAAATTATGAATTATTCCCCTTATAAAAAGATTATAATGTTTTATATTGGGTATTTTAATAACAAAATTCTTAAAAATAAAAACTATTCTAGTGTTTCCTCTTTTATCAATATTAAAAAACATTTTTTGCCTCCTTATTTATTAGGACAATCATTTTTTAGTTATAAATATCGGTTTTGTTAAGTTACTTTATATAATTTTTTTGATAGAGTCGTACATTTCTAATTTCATTCTCGTTATTTCATCCACATTATCATGTTCATGATAATATAATGTGTTATTCTCTTCACAATAACCACATATACAACCCCATGGCTTTTCAGTTAATGGTATGGTTAAAGTAATGAATTGTTTCATATCTCCAGGAGAGTTATTACTAATAAATACATTAACTTTTACATTATAACTTCCGGGTGGTATCAGAAAATACTTCATAATATTTATTTCTCCTTTTTATTTATTCTTAATTTATAATATATATTTTTATAATATTTAAAAATTATATATTTAATCTTGTAAATATTTATCTAAATAAGATAAATAATTTATTTAGAGAAATACCCATTACATTTTTCACACTTATAAATTTTTATATTACCATAACTTTTATGTTCTTTTTTTAGTGATGTTATGAATTTATATAATCTTGAACAGTTACACTGATTAAAACTCTTCAATATTTGTAATTCTTTTTTATACCATGATAAACGTTTTTCTTCTCTTAGTAACATACCAATCCCTGAATCTGTAATATGACACCAAGAGTATTTAGATATTTGGTAATGTGCATTTAATGATGTTTGAGTTTGCTCAATTTTATTTTCAAATATTTTAATAATTAAATTCATTTAATAAAACCCTCATCTCCCTTATTTAAAAATTATGTTTTTATTCTTATAATTATCTAATTCAACATTAGATGTTAGTATTAAATCAACTGGATAACTATCAAACATGTTATTATGTGTTATTAAGAATATCTGTTCCGCTTTTATAATATCAAGCTGTATGTCTAGTATATTAAGAAACATAATTCTATTTTTTTGATCCAATGTGGCATCAATTTCATCTAATAACATAATATTATATTTTTTTATAGATTGCTCTATTAGAGCAAAGGACAAAGCTATTGAAACAAAGCTTCTTTCTCCTTGAGATGTGTGAATAATATCATCAATTTTCATATTATTTTTAATGTACGGAATCTTAAATTCCTTTTCATTAATTTCAAAATCATCTATTTCTAATTCACCTTTATATATAAAATCTAATAAATTATTAACAATCATTTTAGTATTTTTTAAATATAATTGTATGAATAATAAGGGTATACCTTTATTAGATGATACTGATTCTTTGATTAGTGAAATTTCATCAAATTGTTCTTCAAGGATATTTCTTTCTTCATTTAATGATTTAAATTCCCTTATTTTAAATTTAATATTATTAATCTCATTTTCTATCTTCTTTATTTGTACATCATAATTACTTATTTCTTTCTTATAAATATTTATCCTATTAAAATAAACTTCTGTTTCTTGAAGTTTATTTTTCTTATCTTTAATATATTTATCAATTTCATCATATCTTTCTTCTAATAGTATTAACCCATTATTTAAAAATGTATATGATAAATATAGTTCTTTAGTATTATTGTATTTATCAATAGTAATATTTAATTGATTAGTATTATCTTTTAAATCACTTATTTGATTTTCTAATGACAAAATATCATCATTAATCTTATTTATTTCATCTTGTAATACTTTCAATGATTTAGAATTCTTCTCTATAAAAATCATTTCTCTTTTAATTTCTTTAATTTTATCATTAATAGATAAATAATCTTCATAGTCTTCTAAAACACTAATATATTCAGTAATCTTCTCTTCATCAAAGAATGTAATATATTCCTTAATAGAATTAAGAAGATTATTAATATTGAAAAATTCTTCTGGTAATTTATCTAATAATTCTTTATTAGTCTTAATCAGTAAATAAATATAATTCATATTTTTACTAATAGAATCCATGGTTATATAATATTCTCTTCTAGTTTCAAGTTTATTATTTTCTTGGTTTAGTTTTTCAATAGGTGTTTCTGTTTTAGATGAATATCTATTATAAAAATTAATATATGGACATTCATTTTCTTTACAACCAGGAGTTTTAAACATAACGAATAAACCTTTATTAGTAAAACCACTTTCATTAAGATTCATAAGTTTAATATTATTCTTATTTATCTTATCATCAATTCTAAGAATATTTTCTTTAATTATACCATCTAAATTACTCTTATTTATTATATGATTAATTACTTCAATTACAGCATTAGAATTAAAAGTATAAATATTAGAAATAATATTATTAATTTCTTGCATTAGTCTTAAAGCTCGTAATAGTTCTTCTTTGGTACATTTAGGATTAAAATCTCTAAATATTTTTTTATAATTACTTTGTTTATTATTTAATTCTATATAGAAATCATTTAGTTTAATATACTCAACTTCAGATATAAGATATTTTAATTCATTATCAAGTTCTTCTCTTTTTAAATAAAGTTTATCCAATTGAGTAATATAAAAACTAATCATATTTTTATTAGATTCAATTTTACTATTAGAATTATATATATTCTTATCTAATTCTTTTATATTATCAGAAACATTTCCTATTATAATAAGATTCATTTTACTTTTTTTCTTTTTAATAGATTGAATTTCAATATGAATATCTTTTAATAACTCAATATGTGATTTTAAATCATTATTAAATGATTCTATTGAATCGGGTATTATTGATTCAATAGTAGTATTATATTTCCATATTAAACCTATATTATTTTCTCTATGTTCCTTTAACTTATTTAACTCTAATTCTAACTTCTTTATTTCATTCTTTAATTCTTTAATATCAATAATTCTCAACTTATCTATTTTATCAACAACTGATTTTAACATAACTCTTAATAATTTACTATCCTCATTTATCTTCTTATAAAATTGAGAATATATATCAATATCAGATAATAAATCTGATGTAAATCCTTTTCTTTCAGTTGCTTTCATATCAATAAAATTAGTTACATTAGAACCTAATCTAATTAATTTTAAGAAATCTAATTCTAATAAAAATTCCATTAAAATACATTCTTTAAATGAGTTAACATTACCATTAGGATTTAATTCAATATCATTCTTAGATATAAAGCTCTTAACGCTAATTCCATTTTTAGAATTAATGTAATGATGTTTAATTACGTATAAAATATCATCATCTTTTATATGTATTTCCTTATAACCATTCTCACCTTCTATTATTAAATTAGTGTTATTTCTGACATCCATATTACCAGGATAAGGAAAAGGATGTAAATGACTTATTAAAGATGTTTTACCTGAACCATTATCACCTACTAATAAAATAACCCTATTTTTTGATTTAGATATATCTATTTCAATAGTCTTTCTTCTCATAGAAGAATATATACTAGCCATATTTTTTAAACATAAATAAAGTATTTTCATAAGTTCACCTCCAAAAATATAAAAAAATAATAGACTATATAAATATAGTCTATTATTTTGTAGTTGATAATTTAAAAAACTAATTTGAAATACTTCTAGAAATATAATCTATTTTTTTCAATTCCTTAGATGTTTTATTTAAAATGACACTAATCCCATAAATAATATCAGATGAATTTAATAAAAAGGCTTTAACATCACGACTCTTAGATAAATCTACCATTAAAATATCTTTATCAAAATGTAACGGTAACGAATCACTCCATGCTATATTATATCCATCATCATTTTTACAGACAGAAATAGGAACAGGGCTATTTATTACAAAATTACCAACAAGTGTGTGAGTAACTTTTAATAATTCTAATAAATTCTCAGCAGCTTTAATTATATTTTCATTTACCATGGTGACCCCCTAATTTAAATTTAGTCTATTATTTTGATATATATTACCAACAATTTCACAAATTGAATTAACATCTTTTAATTGATAGCCTGCATAAAAGATACCATCTTTAAAAGTCACTGGTTTAATAGTTTCTTCTTTTTCTGAAAAGAAATTTTTATATTTCACTAAAAATCCACTATAAATTTTTTTACCATTTTTATCCCGTAATCCAGTATATAAAAGTTTCTTATGACTATCTGGGTTTAAAGTTAAACCTCTTCTTATATCAATAATTCTACCATCACAAGTTATTACACATTTATCTTTTTTCATATTCATTTTTATTTATATACCAAATAAGGAATTCAATATTCAAAATAAAGAACCTCCTTTATTCAACCGGAATTAAAATTACTGCTGGTATACCTCTAGGTTTATCGGGACATAAATCTTTCTCAGAAAACCCCTGTGCAATTAACTTATCCGACAATTTTCTGATATATATCCCACCAGAAGTTTTAGTAGTTTTATCAGGTAAATAAATACATTTTTTTATTTTTTCCAGTGGTTTTATATTCTCGGTACTTCTAGGATTGTTTCCTATGACAAGTATATCATTGTCATTGTAAGGTTTTAGTAATTTAATTAAATCTTTTTTTCTTATATACATATTTTTTACCCCCATAAATTTATTTTATTGAACTATTATATATACTAAAAACCTCTTTTACAATTTTATCAACTGTAGGAGAATTAATTCTATTACAACTAAATTCAATTTCATATTCATCAGTAACTGGAATTTCTTTTAATTCTTTTTTATTACTGAAAATACTTAAAAATATGTTATGGTCTGTTCGTGTATTTTCTAAAATCATTGTATATCTTTTTGCATGATAAATATGTTTCTCTAAAAATCTACAAAAATATATTTTACTGGAAAAATAATCCCCTGTAGTAAAGTCTTTCATATTCTTTGCATATATAACTCTATTCTTTTCTAAATCTAAATACCAAAAATACTCAGTATTATCATTTAGAGGATAAATTCTCCAATCTTCTTTATAACCAAAATATTTATATATTAATTCCTGTAACTTAAAATATTTATCAAGTAATTTCATTTTTCCTCCTCATTTAACTTATATTTTAATATCAATAACTAAACCACCATTACTATTTTCAGATGGTTTTTTATCCTTTTTTTTCTTTTTCTTTTCTACTTTCTTTTGAAACTTTTCTAACATATCAAATACATCATCAATACAGAAATTATCAACGTCTATTTTAGCCATATAAAACATCTCCTTTTTTATTTTATTTAAATAATAATATATATTCATATATGATTTTGTTGTTGAAATAATAAAAAATAAAATCCAATAATTATTGGATTTTATTATATAATAAAATAATTAATATTTCTCTAATAACTTACTAAATTTATTAACTAATAATAAGGATAAATCTTCATCCTTTAAGTTAATGTTATTAGCCTCTTTGCCAAATAAATAAATTAAACGTGTGATACCAAACTCAGAAACCAATGAAGTTATTTTTTCTTTACTTTTTATTGATAAAGGAATTTTTATTTCTTTTTCAAATAAATTAAAAAATATCTCATCCTCTTTAGAAGGAGTATAGTACAGTCCATGAATTGCCCAGTTTCTAACTATAGAAACAAAATAACCAAAAGTCTGTTTTTTCTCATCATCTTTTCTAGAAAATACATCTATGGCCGCTTCTAAATATTTAATAGGGTTAAGCTTACGTGAAGTAAGATAAAAATATAATTCTTTTATACCCTTAACTTCAATATCATGTTCATGAATATTTGGGGATATATTTTTCCTATAATAATTTATTAAATGGTCTATTTCAGTACCAACTTTATCAACTTTATTCTGAGTATTATTTTTTGTCTGCATTCTACTCCATGCTGACCTAACTGTAGTGATAAGTATATTCTTATCTTTTGAGAATTTCTTTAAACCATCCAATTTGTCATCTTCAACATATTTAATTAATTCATTTTTTAAATCATTCGTCCAATTAATACGTTTCATTATCTACATCTCCTATTGTATTTTTAAATGAATTATATAAATAATATATATTCATATATAATTTTGTTGTTGAAATAATAAAAAAATAAATCTAAGAAATTAATCTTAGATTTATTAAATTAATTATATTTTTTCATGAAATTCTAAAACGGGTCTCCAACCAATATCAATTGATGAATATGCTGGCGGACAATTAAAATAACCTAAGTTTTCACCATAACCATTAAATGAATATGTTGACCTTGGTTGAGAAAACATATTTGGTAACTTTTGACACCATGAATAAATATAAAGCCACTTTTTTAGTTCAGATTTATTAGAATTATTTTTTATAACTTCATCTATTTCAGGTATATTAAATTCATCAGGATCAAGTTTTTCACTACCATTCATCATTAGTCTAAGTTTAGAATGTGGTAATGCTGAGCTAATATTAATAATTTTTTCACCATATACTAATCCATGTTCATGAAGGGTATCTATTGATATATTGATTAAAATAACTCTATCACATATTAAGATTTTTTTATAACCATTTTTAATAACATGCCATTTTAATTTATCCTGTTCATCAGACTCTAAGTTTCCAATTGTCCATTTAGACATATCAGGTAATGTTAAAAAGTCTGATATATCACTCTCTTCCCCTTTTTCAATCCATGGTCTCTTTGGTAAAGGTTGAATAACACCATCTCTTAATAGTACACCTAAATTAGTAATTCCATGATATTCTAACATTTTACACCCCCTAAATATTTTTTTATTATTTATGTTATTTAAATAATAAAAAATAAATCTAAGAAATTAATCTTAGATTTATTAAATATAAATTAAGTAATTTTATTATTAGCCGCTAATAAATACATTATTACATTTGCAGTAATTTCAGGGTCTTCAATATTAAACCCAGTTATTAATTCTATAGTTTCCATATAGTTTTTAAAATAAAAGTATTCTAAAAACTTAATTGCTTTTTTAGTAAATTCTTCTTCATTTAATTTACTAACATTTTTCCAATTACGAATAATAACTTCAACAGTACGTTCAGGTTGATAATTTTCTGTTCCGAACCCACCATACCAACCTGAAGTTAAATAAGCAACTAAACCGGCAAATGAACTAGTTTTAATATTTTTAATTCCAGGATACTTTACAATTGAATAATAAAGAGCATTATTTAAAACAGAATTTCCATGTTCTTTATCTTCATTAATATTAGTACATTCTTTAGAATTTAATAAATTCAATACTTTATTTTCTTCAGTGGGATTATCAAAATATTTTAAAATAATATCTTCATTTAATAACATTATTAAAACAACCCCTTTTTTTAGTTTAAAGTACCTTTAATTTTTTCAATAAATATTTCAGCATCAACTAATAAGTCCTTTCTTAATTTAGCAAAAGAATTATTACGACCTATATTATACATATTTAATAATTCAGCTATAATCACTTTTTCTGATCTGTTATCAATATTCAGATTTTTAACGGACTTTTCTAAATTAAGGAATAATTGGGAATATTCTGGATTATTTTTAAGTGTTACTTCAATATAATTTTTACTATTTAACTTCCCAATACAACCATCTAAATCATATTCATCAGGAATAAAGACATATAAGTATTCATCATTTTCATCAAATTCTTTATATAAAACCAATCCTTCCATCATTAACACTCCTTTCATATACTATAATTCAATTAAAGTTTTTTTACCTGTACCAATATAATTAATCTTACAATTTATTTGGATTTCAAATTTTTGTATATACCTTTTAATAATATCCGACACTACATCCGCCGATTCATTACATGTATAATCAATATAATCTAAATGATTCATAACAACTATATTTGGTTTGTTTACCATTATTGCTCTCTTAACAAGATCTGCATCAAACTTACCAACTCTTCTTTTTCTTAATGTAGCTGATGTATATTCAGTTAAATCAATGTCGGACCCATATATAGGTAGTCTTTCCCATGATATTTCATTTTCTAATGGACCTGAATTACCTCCAACTCTTATTGGAAAAGCTCGAATAACCATAATAATATTTTCGACATCAAATGGACTCATTCCAGATTCCATTAAAAATCCTGCCGCAGTTGTATCTCTGCTAGTACAATATGGGTAATTTTTAGAATGAATTGGTGATAAGTCGAACCCCTGTGTACCCTCAATAATAACATGTTTACCTTCATCTAAAAGGCCTCTTAAATATGTTTTTGTATCACAAATATATTTTTTTATACAAGCACAATCTTTAGCAAAAGTTATATTAGATGTTCTTTTCAACCTTTGGATAACGGCTTGTCCTGTCCCACTTTCAGTAGAACCAATACTAAGCTGTAATCTATCTTCTCTTTCACTTATTTTCATACATTCATCAATAATAACTGCAAATGGGTCTATTTTAAGATTATTGTTTTTAACCTGTGTTTTATTTATTTCTTGAAATAAAATACCCAAATCAATATACGAACCACTAGGCAGTATACTAACAATATTTTCATCAATAGAAACAGTAGGTAAAATTCTTAATACAAACTCACCTTTATTTTCATCGACAACAATATGACCAGAGTTAGTCCCACCTACACGTACAACAGCAGAAGCTTTTAATTTCTGTGAGAAAAAATATGATACCTTTCCTTTACCCTCAGAACCATACTGCCCACCTACTATAATAGAGATTGGCATCTAGATACCTCCCTTTAATATATTAATACCTTTTAATACCATAAAAAATTTTATATGGTATTAAAATATAAAAACATATTATTTATTTTTTTCTTCTTTATCCCATGTAAAATAATCTTTATATAATAAATCTACTTCTTCTTCACTTAATACTTCCCATCTACTTCTTTGTAATTTAGAAACCATGTTTCTATAACACTTATCATTTTCTTTACACATATCGTCAGCTGTATCAATATCATCAATAATTTTCCATAAATGATATAGTTTTTCCCGATTATTAAGTGCTAAACAAATATCTTTAGCTTGATCAGGACTTTTACATTCGATTATTAAGTTATCATGTTCATCATAAATGTTATTAACATAATTCTTACCAACAACATATTTACAAATTTTATTATCTATAAACCTTCCTTTACCTTTAATCAAATCTTTAATACATGTATACCTATAATTTAATTCTTTTCTTATTTCATAACATCTATTATTAATTTTAGAAAATATATCTTCCCACTTCTTATCGTACTCATATTTACTATTTTCATAACTATTTATAACTAAGGCGAGTTCACGTATAAGAAGTTGTATTTGTTCATTAGCTGGTATAATGGTATAAATATTTATTAAAGGAATTTTAGATTCATCATTTTCTTCAGGAAAAGTTGTATGTGCATAACAATATTTAAAACTATTTAAGGGTTCATTAACAAATTGAACAACTACATTAATATCAGGATACAATTCTGTCATAACCTTATTTACAGTTTCAAACGGGTCATTAACAATTTTTATCATTACAATTTCCTCCTTTATTTTTGTTATATTCATGAAGATACTTAGCATTGTTTTTAGTAAGAGAAATTAATTGTCTAAAATTTTCTTTAGCTTTAAGATAATTTTCTCTTAATAATTGAAGTCTTTTCCATTTATCTTCATTCCATCCAAACTTTTTATTAAATTCTTTAAAAAATTCTAATTCACTACATTCATCATCAGTATCTTTACAATCCCAACCACAAATAATCCCATAAATCCAGGCATCCTCTTTACATTCACTAAAATCTTTAGAACTAAATGATATTGTACGCTCTAAAGATTCAAAAGGGTTTTCATTAAGAGTTAAATCATCAATAGAACTAGCAAGAATATTAAGTTCCTCAGGATACATTTTAACATCTCTCCTTATTACAGATATTTTAATTTTTTCTTCTGTTATTATACCGTCTTCTAAAAGATTATGCAGTTTATCAAGATCGACATCTTCTTTCTGAACTTTAACTTGAATCCAATTTGGTTCATGTTTTCTATAGTCAAGAAAGGTTTTAGGCTCTTTACCTAAAACTTTTTTAAACATTTCTACAACCCTTTCACCAGCTGCCTTACATTTAACAAATCCAGCAAGATCATAGCCAACCCCTCTTGATGAAAACCATTCTCCACCATTTTCAGGAGGGTTATCAGGTCTTACATAAGGGTGTGAGGGTATACCTTTTCTTGGATGTTCTTGTAAATTTGGATATATTGGTGGAGAACCGAAACCTATACAAGATTCTTTCACTCCGTCTGATAAAACTACAAAGAATCCATCACATTCACCACATTTTACAGGATGTGAACCACCACCTGAAATAACAGTACCATAACAATACTCACATCCACAATGTACACAACCATATTGTTTAAAATTAGATGCACTTACAGCAATAATTTCATTACTCATTATATCCATCTCCTTAAATTTTATACATAATTTTTTCTTTTTAATTGTTTCTGTTTAGCAACATTTATTCCATTAACATCATCCATCAGTAGTACTAATCCTAATATTCTAATTAGATTTCCAAGGTTTTCCCCTTTCCATAAATATAATCTAACATCATGTATTTTATTACTGTTATCAGTTAATTTCATTTCAAGCTCTATATTTTCCGTAAAAAAGTTAAATATCTTGTTTAACTCAGAAATCGAATCAGTAACTAATAGATCATACTCCAATAAACTTTCTAATTCCCCATGACCATAAATACCAGATAAGTTATGATAATTATCATTACACAAAACATTCTTATGATTAACACTATATAACATTTTTATTACCTCTTTATAAATTAATCAATAACTTTAAAATCATAAAACACAAGATATTTATCAATACAAGTTGTAAAATCAGTTTTAATAATTTTACCATATGACCATTCTAAACAAATGTGTTTATCCATTTCAATAAAACCTTTTACTTTACAAAAAATATGGCTTAGATACCTAATAAAATCATTAAAAAGATTTATTGGAGCATTAGGATGAGTATACTCAATCACTATTCCAGTACCAATAGATTTTTTTAATATTACATAAAAATCTGGATTAATAATAGGAAAAAAGTAAGGATGAGGATGGTCTCGTCCCTCAATAATAATTAACTTTTTAGATATATCTATAGTTCCATTAAAAATAGTTATAAAACAGGGGTAATAAATGATTTTAATATTTGGAATTTTAGAGAATTCCAAATATTTTAGTTTTGCTTCATGTGGAGTTAAAGCAATATCTAAACTAACAAATTTATTATTTTTGTCAACACAATTTATAGTATAAAAAGTATCGTCTAATATTGTTTCTTCTGTCATATATTTCATTGAAACTGGTCGTAGTCCTAATTCCTTAATTATACTAGTGTCTTGTTGAAAATTATACATTTATTTACACCTCCTTGTTAGTCTTTCCTGTAATCTGTTCAAATATAATAGAAGTGCCAGTTATTTTAATAACAAATAAACTAAAAATTCTATTACCAAATTGAATTCTAATTACATCTCTAACATCTATTTTATCTCTATTTCTAATAGAAGTAATAAAATTCGGATTAAATATTTCTTGTATATCACCATTATCTTTTTTAACAAATAAAAGTTTATCTTTAAAATCTAATTCTTTAACTTCTTCATAAAAATCTATTACTTTTACAGCTCCACCACCTATACCACTACTTTTACAGGCTTCAGAAATAGAAGTACCTCTAATCATTTCTACTTTACCATCTTTCCAATGTAATCTATAAATATTCATCATTTTTATTAAATCTCCTCTATAATTTATTTAAAAATCTTTACTATCAATAATTATACTTTCTTTTAATGGGTTCATTTTATCAACTCCACTATCAAATATTTCTAACCTCCAATCTATACCTAAAACTTCACACCATATCTTAAAATTAGATACAGACATTTTAGTATTATTATTTAATCCAGATTTTCTATTATTAAGAGCATAGTTATCTAAGAACTTACTCTTATAATTCTTTAAATTTATTTTCTTTTCAGTAATAATCTTTTTAACAGCCACTTTTAAAAAGTCATCTGTTGGTTTAATAGTTGGTGTATATGTTTCAGTATTATTATTAATAATCTCAACATCATCGGGATTAGCAAAATTATCTTTATTTTCTTTTACTTTATCAAATAACCAATCAATATTTAATTCAGTGATATTATCTATACTATATATCTTTCTTTCTTTCTTACTTGGTTCAACAAATTTATATGTTCCGTTTTCTATATAAATACCTGGTTCTAAATCACTTTTAAGTTTATTAATCTTACCGTGAAATATATAAACTAAATCACCCTTTATATAAGCAAAACCAACTGTTAATTTATCATTATTAAAAAATGGTTTAACTTCATGTATTTCATCATCTTTTGTAAAGATACATCTTCCTAAAAATACTTTTACTTTAGGCATATATTACAACCCCTTATTGGTTTTTGTTATATAAATAATATATATTTATATATTAGGTTATTATAAAAAAATAAAAGGGTGTAAAAACTACCCTTTTAATAATATTTTTTCATCAGAAGCATACCAACAACCATTTTTAAACTCCAACCAAACTTTATTTGTCATAATTTCTCGTATAACATTTATTGGAATACGAGTTCCTGACACATATTTAGCAAAAGCTAAACAAAGAGTGACATAACCAGGTTTTTTCTCTATATTAGCTTCTGTTATACTTTTTAACAAACCCAGATTAATTACCAATCTGGCTTTTCTACCCCGCATTACTTCATAATTATGACTAGATACGATAGTACTAGAAACAGTATCAAAACTATCATCACTAAGATTTTTAACAATGTTGATTAAATTCATATTTTTCACCTTCCATAAATTTATTTATTTCTAAATAATAATATATACTTATAATTTATAAATATACTAAAGTTTTATATAGTTATATTTATATGGAAGAGGATTAGAACTTTTTCTCTCGTTTTCTCTCAATATATTTAAAGCTTCATTAATTTCACTTACATTTAAAATATTTAAAATACGACGAGATAATTCCCAAAAATCACAATCGGTTAAAATAATTTTAGATTTAAGAAATTCGGAAAAATCATCGGAAATTCCGTAATAATCTATTTCATCTTTAAGAGTTGTTAAATCACAATTAGAACATTGATCTGAAAAAATACTACTGGGTGTATTAATTTTATGATCACACCAACTACAAATAATATCACTCACTAATAATCAACTCCTTTTTTATATTTTAAAAATTAAAGAATTCTTTATCTGATTTTGGTCTATATACAAAGCCTTTAACTTCTTCTTTATCTTTATTATTAACATCTGAAATAGGATGATACTTTTTAGTACTAATAGTAATATTATTTAAATCTTCTCCCTTATCTAAACAACTCACATAATAATTTAATAATTGTTGTGAATATGTATATATATCAACTTTACTTAATGTATAAAATAATGATTCAAAAGCATCAATAGGTAATTCAATAAAATTATCACTATTATTTATATACATAATAACACCCTCATATGAAACTTCATTTTCATCATATATAATTGAAGGTTTTAATATCATTCTTTGATTTAAACCTAAGTTATAAATCTTTAATGTATATTTATCTACCATATCAGGATATATTACAATTTCTCCTTTAGAATTCATTGCAAATATTTCATCACCATATAGATTAGTTAACATAGTTTTAAAATTCTTTATTAACTGATATATATTACGTTGAGTAATCATAATAGATCTACTCTTATCCCATTCTTCTTCTTTATTATTAATATCTAATGATAAATAAACTGATGGATTTAAAGTAAGATATTTAACCTTATTAAATTCAAATTTTTTATGATAACTTTCTAACTTATTATTTTTTTCTTGATATAATTTAACATTAATTTTTAAATTAAAATTTTTAACTGGTTGTAAAATAACTCTACTAATTCTTTGTACTTTATTCATTATATCACCCTAACAAATAAAATGCTCTATTATTAAGTTGAGGATGAAATAAAAAAATAATAAAGTGATAAATATAAATAATTTATCACTTTATTAATCAATATTATTTAGTTGGAATATGTGGGGTATATTGAAGTAATTGGTATATTACACATATAAAAATAATTTGCTAATTCAGGTGACAGTTCATAAATTTTTTCTATTATTTTTTCACATACTTCAATATTTTCATCAGAATTAGCAGATACTCCAATAATACGTCGTTTTTTATTTTCAGTAATAAAAATTGTATTATTAATTTTTTCGTTGAAAATTATACTAATTCTTAATTCACCCAAAACCCAACTGTAACTTATCACAGGAACGTTTTTAAAATTACCACTTTCCTGTTTAGATGTATAAAAATCATTTAAGTCACATTTAATTAATTTATCCCAATCAGGTAAATTGATAACATTCTGAATACAACTATAATACTGTTTTAAGATATTATTATAGTCATCATCAGATATTTCCTCACTAATTATGGGTCCATTTAAAAAGTTAAATTGTTTTTTATTTGCCATTATAAAACCTCCAAATAAATTTATTTATTTCTAATTAATAATATATATTTAATATACATATTAAATTATTATATTAAATATCTTCTTCTATACCATTCATTTTAATCTTAATATAAAAAAGATTTGTATTTTCATTCTCCTTCCTTTTAACTTGAAATTTATTATTAATATCTCTTATAGATTTAATTCTATCTAAATATTCTTCTTTATTTTCATAATCAAGTGAAACAAAACATTTATTTGGTTCGTCTTCTTTACGATAACTAAATAAATCTTTTTCAAATAAACATTTAAAACTCTCTGGTTCTCTTGAATCATCAAAGAATAATCCATGAGTTTTACAGAATGGTGTTACAATACCTGAAGTTCCCATAATGTTCATATAGATAGTTAATCTATACAGTTCTCCTATGAACTTCCCTAAGCTTTCCTTAGGATATCAGACTATATCACCATCTCTATATAATAATATTTAATATAGAGAGTTACCTATTTCGATTTAAGGGATTTTCACCCACTCACTTGAGCCCTACTCCTAATGCTTATTTCAAAGCTAAAGGATAGTCGTTGAACTTTATTCTTATATATAATAAGAATCTTAGCTGCGGATCACTCAATCTTTTACCTTGTTACCATACCCTAGATAGTTAGTCTAAGCCATTATATTATTACTAATATAACTTGGTAGTAAAAGCTCTAAGAACTTCCCCGACAATTAAAGTAATTTTCATTATAGATTATTCCATAATGTCCCAGATTTTACATTTCTAGGATCTGAATTGCCGCATACGTTAATATCGAGCTTCCCAATGTAAGATGGGTGAATATCACGATATTTTTTTGATATCCTATTATCATTCTTGTTCCCAACACTATTCGGTTTTTAATTCACATAGATCGTTAATCTATGCAGTTCTCTTATGAACTTCCTTATCTCTCGATAAGATAATAGACTATATCTTCATCCATTATATAATCAGTATAATGGAGTTTCCTATTTCGATTTAAGGGATTCTCACCCACCTACTTAGGCCCTACTCCTATTGTGTATTCCAACACTAAAGGATAGTCGTTGAACTTTATTGTTATATTAAAAAGTATAGTTTTTTGATATATGCACCCATGAAATCCTTTTTTTTATTTTCCATATTAATCCATTGTATGCCATATTTATTTGTATATTTTTAGATAACATATTTAATTCCTCTTTTATTTCATAAGTGGAATATTTCTTTTCTAATAAATTACATATATCATGAATTAATTTTGCTGAATATTTGTTATACACATGGGATTCACCCTTAGACGGATGTTGTAATCCTTTAATCCATGAATGTTCAATATTCTCTTTAGGAGTAACCCATTCTAAATTCTTATAATAATTATTACCTTTAAAAGTATCCTTATGATTAATTTGAATAATTTTTTCATTGAAAAATATTTTTAGTGGTAAAAAATAATATCCAACTAATCTGTGCACATAAAATTTTCTCCTTCTAGTATAAATAGCTACCAATGAACATCTTAAATATCCATCTTTATCAACAAATGGTTTTATAAGTTTATCAGTTAGTTTATTTCTAACTCTACCATAATTACTAATTTCATATATGTCTTTTACATTATATTCTATAATGTCTTTCCATTCTTCTTCATGGGTTTGAATGTGTATTATCATTTAAAACACCTCTTAATATAACAATCTTAGCTGCGGATTACTCAATCCTAAAACCTTTTTACCATACCTTAGTTGATTAGACTAAGCCACTATATTGTTCCCAATATAGTTTGGTAGTTTTAGGCTATAAGAGATTTCCCGACAATTAAAGAAAACACAGGCCCTTAATTGACCTTTAATAGTATATCTCAGTTTACTAAAAAAGTCCATATCATTTATTTTATCATCAAATCTCAATAGTCCTGAATCATGTAAATTCTGAATTAATATATCGCCTGGGAATTTAAATATTTCTTCAATATTTTCTAAAGTCATTTTATTACCTAAACTTATAACTCTATTCATTCTTTTACTAAATGCTTTAGTTAATAAAGAAGCAATATATTCATTACATCTTAATCTTTTATTGTCTATAGATAAATTATCTTTCTTTCTTAATTCATCAAAATTTTGAATCATCCATCTGATAACTGAATAAACATTCTTTCGATGTTCATAGTCTATCTTCAATATATTCTTAGTAGTTTCATCTATTAATCTATCAAAGAAAACTAAAGTATTTAATCCTTTTTCATAATAATTATAAGCCATAGTAGCACTTAAGCTACCGATACGTCCAACCCAATACTCTAAATCATTTAAAAATTCAAAACTTAATCTATTATTAGAAACATTTATAATCATGAAAACTATACTCTGTACATATAGATATTTGTTAAAGAAGAATCTATTTACTTTTATTAATATTTTCTTATTAATACGAAAATATATATATTTGTCTAAATCTACTTCTGTTTCAGTAAATTCTATAATAGAATCTAGTGAGAAATATTTAAGTGTTTTTTCAACACCCATTTTAGCAAAATAAAATAAAAGTACATCGACTTCTTTTCTAAACACAAATACCCCATAAGTATTAGCAGTATAAGTTTCTCCTTGAGTATCTGGATATTCCTTTTTATTTCTTTTTAAAGATAATGGCATTAATGATTTAAGAATTAAATTCTGTTTGGTTGTATAAGTTGAACTATCAACAAGTTGATATATTAAGAAATATTTTTTACCTTTAATAGTGTAATAACCATTTTCATCTGGAATTGGTATTAATAATTTCTTAGTAAATAATTTACTCTTATTCTTACAATTTAAATTAAATCTTAGTTTTAATTCCCCATATCGACTATCTTGTAAATACATATATTTTTCTGAAACTTTTTTATTTCCTTCTTTAGTTTGTTTAACTTTCTGTCTTGTTGATATATAATCATTGATATCAATCTTAGATTCATCATCAATGAATTCATATCCAAGAAATTTGATATTCTTAAGAATCTCTAATGATTTACAACTATTAGCAATATAATGAATCAATTCATCATCATAATTATGATTAATTATATCATAGTTGATTCTTTCCTCATTTGGGTTATTATAATGAGTTATAAACTTCTTCATATAATTTTTTATACCACCTTTCTAGAAAAATATAATACTATAAACAATTTTTATCCAATAGGAAACCAATTAAGGCTTCCTATTGGATAATGTATATTTTTTATTCCTCTTCATCCTCAGTGGTATTATCATCTTTAACCATGAGTTTAAATTCTTGACCAGGGATTAAGAACGGTGTGAAGTTACCTACTTTTTCACCTTCATCATTTTCCCTATAAGAAATACCCATGTCAAACAGCTGCATTAAATTGATAGAAATATCTTCCCCAGCAGTTTTCTTTTCATTTAGATAAGCAATTGATTGCTGTAAGAAACGATATGCAATCGTTGCAATTGCTGGTGCATGTGTAACATTAATGTTGTGTTCACTGATAAGAGCTTTATTTGCTCTTTCACAAATTTTAGTAATTTCCTTCTGATTCTCTCTGATTTCCAAAAATACTGCATCATCCTTATTACTTGCCATAATAAATAACCTCCCCTTATTTTTTAATACTAATATTTTGTTATTAGCATATTAGTTTTTAATTTTATTAAATTTAAAAATGATATCATGTAATTTCATAGTCATAAATTCATCTTCTTTTGAGTACAGTTTTTCACTAAATTTGTATTCAAGAGCTTGACTTAAAAAAGCATGAACTATAGTGAAAATCGCATCAGATGAAGTGATATTGATATCAAATTTCATTAAAAGAATATCATTAGCCATATCACAAAGTTCATTATTCTTTTCATCAGTGTTTAATAAAATAGCAACTTCTGAATTAGTTTCCCGTTCAATATAATCATCATGAACAGGTTTTATTAAATAAATAATGTCTTGAACTTTACTATTCATATAGCAAAAAAGATTAATATCATCTAACTGTATTCTACTTTCTTTATTCTTTTCTCTATCAATTAAACCATGTAAAAAAGCATACACAATTGTAGCAACCGATGGATATAATAAAATATCTATATTATTTAATTCATATAATCTTTTAGATGTTCTCTTACAAATTTCTCTTTCAGAATCATTTATTTTTATTAACAAACAGTCCAGATCAATACTACTCAACTGTCACAAAACCCCCTGTGTATCAATTTTTTCTTTCATATTTAAATATTTTGTAAGCATCCTCTAATGTTACAATAGGTATATAATCTTTTTTAGCTTTATCAACTTTAGATGATTGAACACCTAAATCTTTTACAACTACCATATCAATCCCTTTATTATAATTATCAACAACTAGTATGTTTTTATCGTCAAGGAATTTTTCAAATTCCCTATCACGGATTTTAGTAAAACATACTTTACCAATATATTCACGCAAATCTTCTTTTATAACTAATTCGGAACATAAGAAATTTATAAGTTCAATATTACTATTTACTCCTTTAATTATCTTTTCAGCTGTTTTATTTTTTATTCCTCCTATCATAGTTAATTTTTTTACATCATTATTTAAACATATATCTTTTAATTCATTCAAATAATATATATTTAAAATACGTTTAAATATTTTTCTCCCTATATCGGGTATCCCCAAAGAACCTAATAATTCATAGTTATAAACAGTTTTACGACTTTTAATACTATCAACTATTTTATTAAATATTTTTTCACCAAATCCTTTAAATAATAGGATTGTTTGTTTATGATCTTTAATAAAGTATAAATCTTTAATACTTTTTACAACACCTAATTCATATAATAATGTGATAATACCACTAGAAATATTAGGTATAGATATCTTTTCAGCATAATTTATAATTTTACCTATTTTTCTAGAATCACAATTTTCATTAACACATTTTAATATAGGATCTTTAACTAATGGTTGTTTACAATAACGACATTCTGTTGGAGTTTTAAATAGTTTACCTTTTTCATTTCTTTTACAAGTTTCATCTATAATTAAATATGGAATTACATCATACTTAATTATAACTTCATCACCTTTTCTTAATTTACGTTCTTCAAATGTATCTATAGAACCTAAAGAAATATTAGTTATTGTATTACCATTTATTTTAACTGGTTCAATTATAGCAACAGGTGCTATTGAACCTAAAATACCAGTTGACATTATAACATCTTTAATTATAGTTCTTTTTTGTTCAGGTGGTAACTTATATGCAACTTCAAATTTATTAATATTATTTTCTCTCCCAAGTTGTTTAATGGTATTTTCATTTGCAAGAGTTATAACAACACCATCAATCGGGATACCATCTTTTCTAACTGAACGAACCATAGTTTCTATAACTCGTTCAATATAATCAAAGTCAGTAATATCTTCAATTAAACTAAATCCTATTCTACTATTTAAAATTGATGTAGCAAATTCATCACTTATTCTCTGATATTGAAGAGGTATTATTGTTAGATATTTTAAAAGATTTTTATTTATATCTTTACTTGTATTAAGAATTGATGAAACTGCACTTCTTGAACTTTTTAATATTCTTTCATTCTTACAAAATTCTTCAAAATCAAAATCCTTCATAATAATTTCTGTTTTTACACCATAGTCCTCATTAAATATCATAAACTCATATTTATTATCGTCACACATCATAACCTCTTTATAATATTTAATATCTACAAGACCAAAATTAAATTTGATTCCATTAAATAAATCAGTTATATCTATTGCTTCATTATTATCAACATCACCTCTAGTTAAAACTTTGTCAGCTGTTTTTAAATTAGATTTAAATTCAAAAATACCAGATATACCATCATATTTTGGTGTCATTCTAGCAACTTTCTCAACATTATTTAACTTTCTCCCTAATTTATTTTCAATACCTTTTATCCAATCTTCTAAAGATTTTCTATTATCCTTTCCCTTATCTTTCTTTCTAATAAAATGAATTTTATCTAAAGTACCTCTTAAAGCTGGATAACTGTGATAACCTATTTTTCTATCTTTAACTTTATTAATAGGAGCACCAACAATTTCTTTCATTTGTAAGTCTTTGTTCAGTTCATATAATCTATCATAATCTTCATCACTAACAGGAGAATCAACTTCACTATTATTATAAATATCTTGCAGTATCTTTATTATTAATTCAATAATAATTAAATCATCTGAATTATAATTTTCAGTCCCACTTAATAAAATATTTATAATTCTATTAATTCCAATGGTATTTAATTTTTCTACAATCACTTCATAATCATCAAAAATATCTAATCTTTCAACAAAAATAACTGATAATGAATCAATAATATTTTTTTTGTCTAACATATTAAAGCCTCCTAAAGTTTTTATATTATGTTAAATATATAATATATAAATAAAAAATAAAGGTTATTATTTTAACCTTCATTTTATTTGTTTTTAATATCCTTGGTATCCTTCTTCAATTTTTTCTATAAAATTAATTTCATACTTGTTAAGTTTAAAGGTTTGTATTCCAATCCATGAAGAATAAGTTGGATAAATTTCTCCTTTGTGTTTAAATGCAGGAAACCTAAACCCTGTTTTAGTTATAACTGTTAATAATTTACTATTTCTTTTTGTACTTTCATTTTTAATACTAGGGTATCCACCTTCATACAAAGAATATCCATCTACTACAATATAGTCCTTATATTTAAGTTGTTTTGTAGTATAATATACTCTCATTAATAAACCAGAAACCAATTTAGCTTTAGTAGAAGATTTATATCTATCATAATGGTAATCCTTGGTTTTTCTATGAAGAACAAGTTTCTTTCCATTATCCATATAAGAAACAAATTCTCCATTTTCAAGTACAAATAATCTAATTTCATATTGTCTATTAGGATTTACAGTAAATCTTGGGGTGGAACCAAAAATAATATGTGTATTTATAATTTTTCTATTAATAAAATCTAAAACAAAATTATATTTACCATATTTTTTATTACAATTAAAATCAAATTTTGCAATATTTATTAAGGTGATTTTACAAGTTTTGTTTGCATAAAACATAAAACGGTCTGTTAAATTACTGACGGATTCAACTCTATGAATAAAAACTTGCGGAAATTCATTTAAACTATTAATTTCTGTTATATTATATTTAAAAATTATTATATGATAACCTGGTTTAATCATAACTTTGGCTTGTTCATATTGATTAATTTTTTTTGTATTATTAATGTATTCAGTATCACTATATCCATCACGGGTTATACCAATTGGTCTATTAAACTTTTCATCTGTTATTACCATAGCATATTCATTTGGTTTTACAAATTCAGTTAAAAAACAATTTTTTAATTTATTTTCGAAATAAATATTGTATTTTTTATTAACTTCTGTTGTATCAAGTTCATATAAATTTAAATCAATAGGTTCATCAAGTGTATCAACAATCACAAAAACATCTCCTTTATTTTTATAAACTTTTCAAAATTGTTTATTTGTTATTATAATAATATATAAATGAAAAAAATGAGGATTTAAGTATCCTCAATGATTTTTTAAAATCTAGCACCTTTAAATAAAAGCTTTAAATAATCTTCAGAAACAAAAACATCACCAATATCTTTCATTTTTGGTATTTCTTTTTCTGGTTTAGGTTCAGAAGGTTGAATGGGAGTGAGAATGTCTAACGATTTTTTATTTTCAGCTTTTTTCTTTTTAAACTTATTGTATTCCATTATAAAAATATCAGGTAGTCCTGATATACATGTATCATTAAACTTGGTTCTAACTGTAGCATACCAAGTTAATGCCTCATTGTGTAAACTTTGAACAGTATTAGCATTAAATAAATTTTTATTTACTTTAAAGAAATTTAATAATTGTAATTGGTCAATTTCTTTTGAATTACTTAAAAAATCATTTATATATTTTTTAAGTAATTTTATATTACCTTCATTACAAATAATCAAAGGATTATTCTGTTTCTTAAAAGAAATTACATCCTCAAGAATAATCCTTTTCATAATCATTAATACTGTTTTTTCTGATAAGCCATTAAACAATTTTTTTACATCTTCATCATCCGCAATATCACTAAACGACTTTAATTTATCATTAACCGTTTTAATAACTTCGACATCATCCAATAATGACAATGATTTTATTAAATCATTATATTCGGTGCCCAGTTCAATCTTAAGTGCTACGCCTATATTTTTAATAAAGAAAGTTATCAATTCGTCTTTTACTAAATCTAGTGAGCAATTATTTAAAATTTCTTTTTCAATAAGGTTAACTTCTGGTTTTGTTGGTTCTATAACAGTAACAACGATTTTATCAACTTCGGTGGTATCTTGGGCTGAAGTTGTTGTTTCTTTTTTTTCATCACCGGTTTTTAATACAAAACCAGTAGATAAATCATTGATTATATCATCGGTCTCAATAACAAGACCTTTAACATGTTCATTGACAAGTTCACTCATATTTTTAAACTCATCAATGATATTGTTTTCATCTGAAAAATTTTCTTTCAAAAAAGTAATAACATTATCTTTTTCCCAAATTCCTCCAGGAACATGAATGTCATTAAGATAGGATTCATGTTCCTCAATAAATTTTTTAAATTCACCCTCTGTATTAACATCTGTTGGAAGATTGTCAAAAAGTTCTTTTAAAATCTCCATTTTTTTCTTACCTAGATCACCAGCCATACATTTTACCTCCTTAAATTTATATTTTTTTTATAATATTTACATAAGAATGGAACATAGATAAATTGAATCTTTTATTTATCTATAGTAATAATATATATTTGTAATGATGGAAATACGGAAAATCAATATACCGACATAATATTATGTCGGTATATTTTATTATTATATTTTAATATCAATAACAAATTTTCCTTCATTAAATTTCCTTTTTTCAATCTCATCATCTATAAGTTTTTCAAAATCTCTTTTAGTTCCAACAAATACTTTATTTTCTTTATATTCATTAGTAATGTCAATTCTTCTTTTAATATCTTCAAATTTTTTATTATCAGTTAAGAAGAACTTTCCATTATAAAATTTACCTTCAAGATGTCCAGTATTAATCTTTATATCAAATAGGTCATTATTAAATTCTATACCTAATCCCATTGATTTTAAAAATACCGATAATATTTCAATATTTCTATTTTTAAAATTTGCTTTATACTTAAAATCTTTTATAGGATTTAATCTTGTCATTAAATTTTTACCTAAATCACGTCTACCTATAACTGATGACCTATAGAATAGATGTAGTTGAGCTATTAGTTCAGTTGGAACCCCTATATTAGTATTAAGATTTTCATCAATACCTATTCTTATAGGAGTTTTAGAATAAAGTTCCTGGTGAGTTTTAGCTTTATTAGATTTTTCAGGTAATCCTTTTCTTGATAAAGTTCCAGTTGATCTAGCTGAAAAACCTTTCTTAGCTGTTTGCATTAATTTCATTACATACATATCTCCAACTATTAATTTCTTCATCATTTTAATCTTTCTACCAAATCTATTTACATAAACATCATATTGTTCAATCCAATCATGTTCTTCATATAATTTAATAAGTTTATCAAATAAGAATTCCTCTTCCCATAAAGGAGGTATATGAATAAATATACCTTCTTCAACTAAATTATTGAAAAATTCTTCCTTACCAATGATACTCAATTTTCTTAAATATTCTCTTAACTTTTCTTCCTGGTCTTTATTAAAATAACTTATTATATTAAGAAACAAATCTTCTTTTTCTTTCATATTAGTCAGTGTTTGAATACGGTCCACTGTTCTATTGCATATAAACGTAATTGATTGTTCAAAAAGCTGGTATGAGTTTACAATTGTTTTAGACCATATCTTCAGTCCTATAAAGAACTGCCTCCCGTTTCGGGTTTCCCCTACTCTACTCGCTTCTTCAGTTATAGATAAATTATAACTTATGCTTTCGATGGCCGTTGAGCACATTTCAAATATTACTATTTGAAACTTCGCTGCGGATTACTCAATTTTAAACCTTTTTACCATATCTGAGTAGTTACTTCAGCCCTTATCTATGTCACCATGATAAGTTGGTAGTTTAAAATTATCGAACTTTCCCGCAATTAGAGAGGTTTTAGATCGCCTAAACCTTACCAGTCCAGCGATTGATTACAGATATTGAATTAAATAGAATATCAACACGCTCTCCAGTTTCTAAGAATGGCATTTCATTATCAGGTAATATTTTTGATATAACACCTTTATTACCATATCTCGTTAAATTCACATAGATCGTTAATCTATGCAGTTCTCTTATGAACTTCCCTAAGTTTCCTTAGGATACTAGACTATCTCTTCATCTCTATAAAATAATATAGAGAGTTACCCACTTCGATTTAAGGGGATTTCACCCACTCACTTGAGCCCTACTCCTAATGCTTATTTCAAAGCTAAAGGATAGTCGTTGAACTTTATTCCTCATTATAAGGAATCTTAGCTGCGGATTACTCAATCTTTTTATTATATAATAAAAAGCTCTAAGAGCTTCCCCGACAATTAAAGTAATTTTCTATATATGTTACCATATATAGGGGCTAAGCTACATAACCCGTTATTTTTTGCCCTACTTCTAAATAAGCATTTTTTTCAACTAAAAATTCTATTACTATATTAGAAAATACCGAGTTATTTTCTTCTCTCCACTTATACTTTTCATCTAATATATTCTTAGCTTTTCTCATATAAAAACTAACTTCTCTAGAATATTTAGAACCAGAATCAATTATCTGTTTACATCTTTTAAATATCTTCTCATAATAAACTAATTGCATTTTATAATATTTCATTATTTGTCTATTAAAATCATTTTCTTCTAATTCATCTAAAGTTTTATTACAATAGATATCTATATCAATAATTTTACCTTTACCCTCAATAAAGAATAATACATCTGAAGTAAAATCAATCTTTCTAAGATTAGATTTCTTTAAATCATATAACAATTGATTGTTATGAATTCTTCTCTTAGCACAAATTACCTTATCTTTAACATATTCATTTATATCAGGAAAAGTTTTATAATTATTACTATTGCCATAAATATTACAAAATATATCATTATCATTTAAAGAAACTTTAACTCTTTCAACTTCTGTTGAAACCATTCTTTTTGATAATGACTCAGAACAAACAATAGCATCTTCAATAGTATTATTTTCTAAAAGGTACATAAATTTAACATTAGTACCATAACAATAATTCATATCATCATCATAAGATGTACTCTTATAAAGAACTTCGCCTTTATTTATTGAATTACCAACTTCTTTATTATCAATATTATTGGTATTATACTTAAAACCATATCTTTCTGTTAAGTCTTCTACAGATTTCTTTTCTATAATATCATATTTATCATTTTCTTTATCATATACAAATAATAAATAAAATTGTTCTTCATTTTTATCATCTGTAAATTTACTTATTTTATCAATAATAACACAATTATTTTTAACCTTTTTGAAACCAGTAGAATTCTTACCTACTATATTCTCATAATTAGTAAAAATTCTTGGAAACTCAGGTTCATTTAAAGTAACACATTGTTTCAAATGAGCAGTAAACATAACATTCCTTGATGAACTAATATATCCTGGATTAGTTAATAACGTCATCCCAAATATATCATCTTTACCTTTAAATTCTTTTTCTTTCTCTTGTAGTATCTCTTTTAGTGACATTGTGGTTTTATACAATAACTTTACCTCCTTATTTAAAAATTATTATAGAGAATGTATATTCATATAATATATAAATACACATTCTCTAGTTTTTATTATAAAAGTTTATGCCGCTTCTTTAAATTGTTTATCTTGTGATTTTTCTAATCTATCGCATAATTCAAAAATATTTAACAATTGACCATTTTCTTCTGGTTCAACATGTGATAATTGTTTTTCCAATATAGGTAATGATCTATTAAATAATTCATATCTTAATTTTTCATTAGTAAGAAATTCTTTTCTAAATTTCCTACTATCAAATTTAATATCTTTTACTCCTTCAATATATTTATAAGGATTACGTCCAGCAATTAACTCATTATCTTCAGCAAATCTTAATTGAGTTAAAATTGGATCAAATCCAGTAGACTGATCATATATAAGATTTACAAATTGACCAGCTTTATTTGTTCTAGATTTTAAAAATTCAGCTCTTACACCAAAACCATCAAAACCATGTTCATCTTTTTTAAATTTTTCTGAACCTATAGCTATGAAGTTTATTAATAAATTAGCATAATAAATCGTATATTCACATTAGTCGTCAGCCAATGCAGTTCTCTTCTCTTATGAACTTCCTTATCTTTCGATAAGATACTAGACTATATCTTCATCCTTAATAAATTATTTATTAAGGAGTTACCCATTTCGTAAAGAACTTTTTAAGTTCACCCTACCATTATTGACTTGTAGGTCTACTCCTCAGTCTAAATTAGACTTCATCAGATAGTCGTTGAACCTTTCTCATAGTAATAATATGAGACTTGGCTGCGGATTACTCAATCTTTTTATTATATAATAAAAAGCTCTAAGAGCTTCCCCGACAATTAAAGTAATACTAACATAATATTACTATTATGCCACCCTAAATTTAGGTGCATTCCCACCCGTAAAGTTCACATAGGTCGTTAGTCTATGCAGTTCTCTTATGAACTTCCTTATCTTTCAATAAGATACCAGACTATATCATTAACCTAATAATTTCTTATTGGGCTACTTCCTATTTCGATTTAAGGGATTTTCACCCACTCACTTGAGCCCTACTCCTAATGATCATTTCAGATCCACTGGGATAGTCGTTGAACTTTATTCTAATAATTTACTAGAATCTTAGCTGCGGATTACTCAATCCTAAAACCTTGTTATTAATATAATTTAGTAGTTTTAGGCTCTAAGAGCTTCCCCGACAATTAAAGAAGTTTTCAACATACATTTCTGTATGAGGCCCCACAAATCTCTAGTTTAGGGATACTCTGGTCCATCTTCATATATAATAATTGTGGTTGTGTTTTATGCATCGGATTTATTTCCATCTTTTGATTAATGTGGTTTATAGCAATAACATTTATATTATATGCTTTTATAATTGGCATTAATCTTTTATAGAATTGAGCTAATGCTTTAGCAACTCTATTGGCATATGTCCCACCTTCCATTTCATTAGAAGTATCTTTTGAAGCAACTGTTGGTATTGAATCAATAATCATTACAGTTGGAACAAATGCCTTTATTGGTCTATTAAATTCATCAACTAATCCAGTATTATACATATAATCTTTTCTATTAGCTTCTTTTTCTTGAGCTATTTCTACTATACTATTAAAAATATCTTCAATATAATTTTTTTCTTGCTTTAAAATATATTTATCATCAAGTTCTTGTTGAGTCATAGATGTTACATTTTTTATTCTAGTATATGATAAAACTTGTTCTAAATCAAAATGTTGAACAAATGCATTGTCACTGAATCGTCTAACAATATTAGCTGCAATCTGAATAGCAAAAGTAGTTTTGGCAGTACCAGACTTACCTATAATTGTCATAAATGTGCCACCCACTATACCAATAGATGAATAAGTTGTTATGAGTTCCTCATCCAAATTCCTAACTTCAATCATATATCCATTTCTATAGTCAAATGGTACAAATCCTGTTGGATAACAAATAGAAGTTTGTGTTGCATTAAATAATCCTTTTTTATCCTTTTCTCTTAATCTTGAAAGCATTTTATTAGCCATTTTTTTTATTTCAATCCCCCTTATTAACTTTATTTATATGATAGTTGTTCTAAAGATAAAATTTTAAAAAATATAAAAAAAATAAAGAATGGAATTTAACCATTCTTTATTTTTTATTAGGTTTAGTACTTTAGTTTTAAAATCTTACCATTATTCAACATAATAAAGAATAGTTTAAAGTTATGCTCTAATTGAGATAGAGCTTTTGAATAAAATTTCTTAGCCCTGTTGTTAAGATATTCGGAATCAATAAATAATGTTACCGCACTAAATCTTTCTCCTTTTATTTTTTCAATAATAGAAGGTAATTCCATGTTATTGAATTCAACAATGTTGAAAGCAGTTTCATTACTATATTTCGAATGTAATTGATGCAGCTGATTTTTTTCTGACCTAAGTGTGAAAATAGTGTGAGTTGGTCTATTGGGCCTAAAATTAGATACAATAAACGGTGTATATTTATCCCCATTTTTAGACTCAACTATTTTCTTAGAAAATAGTAATTCTCTAACTTTATTAGTTACTTCGATTTCCTCACCATTAACTTCTGTTATACCTCCAACATTATTTTCAACAATACTAAAGGTATAAATCATATCGGATTTAGTGTGTTTATCATAAATCCTAATTTCCAATGGTTTGTCCTTATTATTTAAGGCCGCAATAAAAGTTAATTCTCCATCAAGAGAATAATTTTCCAATAAACATATAAAATCTTTACTAATATTGACAAGCATACGCTTACCAATATTTAAAGTAACTAACACAATGTCAGTATTGTTATCAACTCTTTTATTCTCAATTATAAACGGGTTAAAATCTTTTTTCCCGTAAATAAGACTTGTTAATGCATTATTTAAAATAACAGGTTCCTTCATTTTAATAAGTTTTGATAAAACATCATTTGAAGGAATAAGATGTTTCATAGCACGAATAAAACAATGCATATCAAATACAGGTGAATCCTTTCTCTTAAAAAACGCACCAGTTTTGTCATTCAATTCATTATTGCTCCAGGATCTTGTACTTTCATTAAAAAGTATTATCATATTATCATCTCTCCCCTATTTTATTTTAATACAAGTTTTTAAAACTTATATTGTATTAAAGAACAGTTGTTCAATAAAATATACACCACTTTGAATTTTGTTGTGAGTTCTCTTAGAACTACTTTATATTTTTCTTTAATAATATCAATTGATTCGTTAGAATCAATAAATAAAGTAATAACACTGTAATTGAGCTGTTTTACTTCATCAATAAGTTTTATTAAATCTTCCGTTTCATTACCATTCTCATTGAAATAAGTATATAAAGTATAATATATAATATTATCCTTAACAACCTTTTTCATGGTACTTTCCATTTTTTGATAACTATCACCGGAACATATAACTATCTGTGTAGGTCTTTTGGGTCTAGTATTTTCTATCTTTAAAGCAGGTGGGGTAAATGCTCTCACCACTTTTTCTATCTGTTTCTTATAAACTAAATTACCATTTTGATCATACTCAACATTATAACGAATAATATCTTTTTCTTTCTTATCAAATGCATAAATTGTAAATTTAGACTTAAGATTAGAATCCATTGAAATGATTAAATTCAACTCATCGGCATTATTGATATGCTCAATGATGAAATTTTTACCCATTTCTAAATTATAAATAACTTTATCCCTAATATCTAAATTCATAAGAAGTACGTTTCTATTATTCCCATTTCTTGATTGTATAATGAAAGGATTTAAATCTTTATATCCAAACAAAACACTTGTATCATCACTACATACTTTAACAATTTCTGTGGTTTTAGTTACACTTTCAATATCATTTTTAACTTTGTTTAAAAAATCTTGATTTGCAGATGTTAAAAATAATCTACAATTAAGATAATGAATCTCTCTGTCTTTCCCTATGACTTCACAGTTCTTACTTATCTTTAAGAAATTCTTTCTTCTATCTGGGGTTTCCCATTTTTTCTCTGTCTCATTTAATAAAAATATCATCCCTCATAACCTCCTAATCATTTTTTACCAATCTTTTCTATTTAATAAATTTGTTTCTTTATAAATTATTTTTAATCAAGTGAAAATTTTTAACATGAAGACAATAAGAATTCAATATGAGGTTGAAATTTTAATCAACCTCATATTAACATATATTTCTATAAAAATTTCTTATTCTTCATATCGGAAATAACTTCTGATACTTTTGGATATGTTTCAGAACTTATCTGAGTGAATTGAATTCTTCTAGCACTATCTTTACCTCTTTTATCGTCCTTTTCACGACGATCAATATAATAACTGAGTCTTTGCTTTATTTCTTTCTTCTTCATTTCTTCAAGATAAGAAAGAACAAAGTTAGTTAAGATATTCCAAACTACCATTTGTTTATCATCTAAATGGCGAATTACATCCTTTCTTTCAAGAGAAATCTCCATAACAACAGTATTTATAAAATCTTCATTAAATAATGACATAAAAAGTTTCTTTAAAGTTTTATTGTCAAGTTTTAATTCAGATTCTTTACTCAAGGCATAAAGTTTACGAATGATTCTTTGGACATAAATCCCAACAATTCTTTCATTCTCAACCATGGCTTTGTCCGGCATAATGGCTAATAATTCCTTAATCGTACTTTCATCTAAATCAGTTATTTTCTTTCTTAACTTTTTAACCTTTTTCTTAAGTAAATCGTCAATGATTCCACAATAAATATCATTAACATCAGAGTCAATCTTCCCATGATTTCTTTCCAAGAAATTATACAATAAAACAACTACGGTTAGGTCATTGTTATCACCATTATCTTTAATGACCTTTTTCAAGGTTTTAGCAAATTTCAAGTCCATCATTTTCTCAAATATAACAGTTACAATATCTTGCTCCTTAAAACCCCTACGAATATAAAAGGTTGTAAGGTCTGAAAGGTTATCCGAAATAACTCGAATCCTTTCATCTTTATCCATTTTCTTAGGTTTCCATTCTTTTAACAAATCTTTTACTGACATTACATATTACCTCCTCTAAATTTATATAATAGTTTTTCAATATTAATTTGTTGTTTATTTACAAATTAATTTTTAAACTATTGACTTATACTTTAAAAATAATATATATTTATAAATTAAATATAATTTTTTATAAACTAATAAAAAAATAAAACATTGATAGAATCATAATCAATGTTTTATTTCTTAATACTAATTAGAACAATCTAGAGTATAAATTCCATCAATATCCGGTTGATTGAATAATAATGGTGTTTCATCCGATATATTTAAAGCTGGACGAACACCATCACCTGAAAAATACACACTATTATCATCTAATTTACCATATGCATTTACTATTCTAACACCACATGGGTACCTAATATTAAATGAAGTTCTTAACCACCAATCCCAATAATTAACATTAATATTCCCATATTTTATAAATTGTTTAGATACATTTACCATAAGATTATTAGTATCGTTAAATAATTCTATTAAATTTCCTTCCTTTTTATTACTATCATGTATTAATCCAACCTCTGTAACTGATAATAAAAATATTTTATCTATTAAATTTTCTATTTTGTTTTCATTTTGATTATTTACAAATATTTCAATACTAGTATCTAAAATCTTAGAAAATTCATTAGTATTAAAATGACTTAAAAATCCTGAGACTGTATTTAACCAATGTCGTATATTAGATAAGCCGTAGTTGTTACATTCTTTATCATCTAGGTCAACCTTTGCTTCATTAATTGATTTTAAATTAAAAGGACGTAAATCAATAATTTTATCTGTTAATAAAGTTATTGAATTTTCAGGATAACCTGGATGGTTTTTAGCTGCAATACTCCAAATAATAGGTGATATTTCACTATCACCAACTTTATAACTACCAAATCTAACCTTATCACTAATATTTAAGTCTTTAACTAATTTAGACATTAATAAATTCCTCCATTGCTATAGTATTAATCCAGTTATTTGGACTAGTTCAGCCCGCTCAGAATAATAACCATTAGAAGTTCCATACCATCTGATTGTTACATATCCTTTTATTGTTGCAAGTTTATAAAATGTCCATGTGTAGTGTGTTTCTCCTTCATCTTTATCTCCTGAATTACTTGTTTCTTCAGCCATTAAAATGGGGGAATCAATTAAATCATCAATATTTCCAATTATTTCTTCTATATATACACATTCACAACACAGCTGGTCATGAAACATAGAATAAATAGTTCCATCTGAACAATAAAAATTTATTTTCCCATATTCCTTATCAATATTAATCTTAATTAAAGTTTTATTAACAAGATTACTAAATTCAACAAATTTGTAATCTTCTATACCTTTAATAACTATTCCTTTATTTTTCTTTTTTTTATTCTTTTTCATTTTTTAATCCCCCCTTAAACATTTTTATTCATTTAATTAACCCAATCTAGTTGATATATTCCATACTTCCTTTCTTACATCTGTTTCAGTTATTTCTAGTTTGGTAGATCTATCAACTGATATACAAGCTAATGCTAATATTTGAGCATGGTTGATTTCTGATATTTTAATTCCTTTAGACATAATATCAAAACCATTATCATTTTCAATAAAAGTTATTGTTTCTTTTTGACTTTCAATATCAGATTTTGTTTCATTTTTAGATTCATCATTATCCTTATTAGATTTTATTGAAATAACAAAACTATTATTTTCTTTATTAGGTTTAACTGTTGTATAATTATTTTTTAGATTTCCTTTAAATGATATTAACTCACTATATTCATTATTAAGACATTTATTTAAATCTATTGAGTTATCGGTACAATATTTATTCGGCATTAAAACAGTAATTCTTTTATCACTAACATCTAAATCCAATTCAATAAGTGGATGTTTTTGACTTTCAATATCACATTTTGGTTTTTTATTTACTTGTGTATCAATATTTACTCCATTATCATAATAATTTTCAACAAGATCTTTTGTAGTATTAAAATATAAATTTTTTGGTATAAACAATATTCCACCATTTTTGTTAAATTTAGCAAACAATTCGCTTAGTTTATCACCTTTTTTAACGGATAATCTCATAATAGTATCCCCCTTATTTTTTTATTTCTTATTAAATAATATATAAATATAAATTTGTTATTCTTTTGTTACCAATCATATAAAAATATAATAAGATGTGTATTTTTATTATACACATCTTATTATATTTATTTACTTAAATTATCTAGATTGGTTTTTACAGATGACTCAATTAATGCTTCTAATTCATCCTTTTTTTTAACTTTTTTCTTTGTTGGGTCCTCGATATCCAATTGACCAAAGATACCCACTTCAGTTATTATACATAATTCTTCATTCTTTTCTAACATATTTATCACCTCCTGTTATTTTAAAGATTTTTTAACCAATAAACCTTTTGTAACTAGATCACTAGAAATTCCCATTGATATTAAATGCACATCAATTAAATTTAATGTTACCTTATTTTCAACATTATTAGTTAAACTATCTAAAGAAACAAATCCTTTTTGGGCTATAAAGGCATACATTTCATTTTTCATAACCATATCATCTGCTCTAGGCGTAAAAGTTCATATTGTTTGTTAAACAATACAGTTCTCTTATGAACTTCCCTAACTTTCATTAGGATACCAGACTATATCATTAACCTAATAATTTCTTATTGGGCTACTTCCTATTTCGATTTAAGGGATTTTCACCCACTCACTTGAGCCCTACTCCTGTTGCTTATTTCAAAGCTAAAGGATAGTCGTTGAACCTTTCTCTAATATATTAGAGACTTAGCTGCGGATCACTCAATCTTTTTATTATATAATAAAAAGCTCTAAGAGCTTCCCCGACAATTAAAGAAGTTTTCTATATATGTTACCACATATAGGGGCTAAGCTATGTAACCCATGAGTTCTCGTAATGCATCATTAGCTCCAACAGATAATAAAGAAAAGTTTTCTTGATCTGATTCCCTAGCATTTTTATCTTCACCAACAACCTGACCAGTCATTGCAGAACGACTTGAACTCTTTGTTGATAAAGTATTTTTTTTACTTAAGAATTGTTGCATTCTTTTAATATGGACATAACCAACAGGTACTTCATATTTAGTAATAATTGGATTATCAATACTGTTATTGACAAAAGGTACTACAACTCTTTCAAATAAAGGTATATCTAATACTTTTGCAGCTTTTGTTATATTTTCAATATTTAATTCTCTTTCATAATCAATCATATCTAAAATAAGATATTGCTCAATATCTTTAAAAAATTCTTTAAAAAATATATCAAATTGATTATCAGACATTGATTGAAACATGTCTTTATATTTTTTAGTATTCGCATCTGTTGGGTCTAATGCACTAAATGTATCATAAATCAATTTTTCCATTTTTTTTCTTTTGTCTTTAGTCATTTTTATCCTCCTTTACTAAAAATCACATCTATATTCTTAAAATTTTGTTCTGTAAATATGAAAAAACAATTATTTAAAATAAAAAAGAAGGGATGATTTTAATATGAAGAAAAATATTCTTATTATTAAAAGGGAACTTAATATAATAAAATTAGATTATTTAGATGAAAATAAAAATGTTATAGATAGAATAACTTATCAAATAAAAAATATGGGATATGAGGCATTTGATGATTTTAAAACTACTATAGTACCTTTTTTTAAAAAGTATTTTAAAAACTCTGAAATAATTTTTTTAAATGAGCGCCATTTATTAACTTTATTTGTAAAACTATTAAAAATCTGTATTAAAGATGGTAAGGTACCTCCAATAAGAGCTAATATCAATGAGAAAAAAAGACATTTTTTTATAAATATATTAAAAGATATTGATACTTCAATAATTGAATCAAATAAAACTATGACTTTTAATTTATTTAGATATTTTGATTATTTAGTATTAAAATATTGCTGGTTAGATATAGGGAAAAAAATAATAAATAATTACAATTTAAAAGATATTGATTTAATAAATAAATAATAAAATTTACTAATGTGGTTTTATTCCACATTAGTAAATTTATTTGTATTAGAACAATTGAACATTAATATTTGTAGATGCACCTTGACCAGCAATCTTATTAACAAGAAGTTTTAATCCAACTGCTGATTTTACATCAATATTTAAAGTTTGCTTTGGTGATTGTCCTGTTACACCAGCAAGAACATTAATTGTTTGTAAAGGTCCTTGATACCATTTAACACCATCACTAAACCAAGGAATAATTTCTAATGATGGTAAACTTCGTAAATCAGTAAATGAAAAATCAATTCCGATTATAGCACTAATTTTTCCTGTGCAATCAATAGTAGCAATCCCAGCTGCTTCTGGTGTATATGCATTGTTTACTACAAAAGGTACTGCTGTTGAAGCTATTCCAGTACCTACAACTTGAACATTAACTTTACCAGCAGAACCACCAACACCTATAGTAGCAACTGCTGTTACAGCACAACCAGCTAATCTTTGAGCTTCAGTTATTCTTGCAACCCAAAGAGGAGCGGCCTCAGCTGTTGATAATAATATATCATAATAAGTAGCTCCCACAACTTGCGGAATAGTTATATCAATTGATTTGTCAGCAGTTGGTGTTACTGTAACTAATGCAGATACTCCAGCAGTTCCATAAATATTTCCTGGTGCGACCCCTATACCATGAACAGCATTAGTTAATGAACCTCCAACTTCGGCTTGGTCAACAGCAGTAATAGTTGGAACTATGAGTTTATCCACAGCAGTTATATTAACACGATGGGGTATTACATCACTTCTACTACCAACTATTTTACTTAATAGTGTACCATCAATATCATGTCTTTGAGGTGTAATTAATCCAGATGGTAACATTGAATAAGGAATTTGCTGTATAGCCATATCACCATCATGGTCTGTATAAAATATTTTCTTGGGTAATCCAAACATCAACATATTTTTTATCCCCTTTCTTTTATTTTATTTAGTTGTTCCGTTGAATACTTGCTACAAAAAATGTAAATAAAGCTCTTCTAAAATTATTTATAGTAGCTAATCTTTGAGTTTTTTTATATGTTCCTAGTTCTTCTAACCAACCATCAAGAACTTTTTTAATCTTAATAATATTTTTATCAGATGTATTGGATTTTTTATATAATTCTAGACAATATACTAAAAATTCATTACTACCAATTTGCTGAATTGTATTTTGTGAATCAAATAAAAATAGAAATAGTATACTATCAATAATAGTTCTTATCTCTTCTCTTTTTTCTTGTACTAATAAATTTTCAATATAATTTCTTAATTCACTTACACTAACTTGACATAATTTAGCTGATAATGTAATTGAATTTATATTAGGACCATTAACAATTAGTTTAAGAACTACTGCATTAGTAATTCTTTCTATAGCATATATGTTACTATCAGATTCATGATAATTACCTTCTTCAAAATTATCACTTTCTAAATTCATATATTTTTTGTCTTTGTGATTATCATAAAACTCATTAGCAATTTTTCTCATTAACATATTTAAACGGGTTTTTATAGCCTGAATATAATCAACTATTTCTTTGTCACTACCATGAATTAATTCATCACTATATTTTTTATCACTAACAAAGGAAGTATCTATTAAAGCATTATGTATAGTGCCAGTTTGTTTAATTTTAAATTTATTAGATAAATTATTAATAGTATAGTTCATAATATTTTCATTAGGTTCAAATTCAAAGAATTTATGATGTAAAGAAGGATACATTGATAATGTTAAATATATTAAAACTATATCGGCCATATCATTCATTTTTTTTATTTTAAAATATCTAATAGCTAAACAACAAGCTGAATTGAATGGATTATTCATTATTTGCCACTGAGTTTTAATTGTAGGTGAATTTTTAATAATTTCTTTAATCTTTAGTGGATCGACTTCTATAGCTTTATATACTTCATTCATATCATCTTCTGAAAATATGGTTCTATGAATAGGGCCGATAGTAGATAATTTATTACTATTTATATCTATATATCTTCCAACGGCTTTTTTTAAATTTAAAACATTTTCTTTTTTTGATAACCCTTTCTCTATTAAAGGATAAAGTTCAGTAATTAATACTTTATCATTAGGCAATTTTAATCACAACCTTTTATATTTTTATCGTTATTATTATGTTAAAGAACAAAGTTATAATAGGAAAAAGAAAGGTCGGTGTATTTTTTATGAGTATTCTACTAGGTAACAAATGTATTAAACACATCATACCTGTTAAAGAAACATATTATGGTAAATCTAAAGAATTTATTAAGATTGAGAATGAATTAAAAAAAATAATAGATATGGTGAGAGATGATGAAAAAAAAAGTATATTTAAATCCAGGACTGATATTGATAACTCTTCACCTAATCAAAATATACAAGATATCTTTACAAAATACTTTAAAATAAAAGGTATAAAAATTCATTGGTCTGATAATGTACCTAATGCATATACTATAATAGTTTCACTACCTATTATGTATTTAGTTAATCAGCAAAAATTACAAGAAAATAAAAAATTTATAAATGATGAACTTAGTATATATATCTTTTTATCAACCACTTTAATTTCAACTTGTGATTTAAATGAAAAGGAATTACTAGCTATAATTCTCCATGAAATAGGTCATAATTTTACAATAACCCCATTTTATTTTATATCGACATTGCCTTTATTAATGGTAGCACCATTTGGTTGGTTATTATCACCATTAATTCAAACAGGTATATCGGAATTAATGATAGCCATAGGTAATTTTTTTAAAAAACATTTACCATTTATATATAATTTTAAAAATATGTTAGAAAACTTTCTAAGTAGTATTTCTGGTGCATTAGTAGTAAGTCCAGAAAAATTATTTAGAATAGTTCAACTTTTACCTGTTTATATGTTTGAAATGATTCCAGGTTATTATGAAGAGAAATTTTCTGATACATTCGCAGCTTCTTATGGATATGGTAAAGATTTGTCATCAGCTCTATATAAATTATCTAATCAAAAAAAATCTTTATATAATAAAGTCATAGTTGAAACCCCTATTATAAATTTAGTTGCTGATTTTTATAAAATTATAATTGATTGTGTTATATCATTTATAGATCCACATCCTAATGTTCAAACAAGAATTGTTGTAATGATAGATAAATTAAAAAGAGATTTAGATGACCCTAATATACCTAAAGATTTAAAAATAGAACTAAAAAATAATATTAAATATATTGAGGACTATTATAATGAATTTTATTTAAATGACCCATATACTAAAAAACACAAAGTGTTTACTCAAATGACATTAAAATTATATGATAAAATATTAGGAACTAAAGATTGGAGAAGTGGAATGAGTAATTTCTTTAAAAATTATGAAGCATAAAAAAATAAGAGTTGTATAATATACAACTCTTATTTTTAATCTTTTATAAATCTTATAAAAGATTCAATAAACTCCCTAGATAGTAAATATCTATATGTGCCATTTATAGTAATAAATGTATTTTTGTCAACATCAATCCAACAACCACGTATACTTGTACCCCAACTAATCCAATCATTCATATTTAAAATATTACATACAATAATAAATTTTTTGTAATTATCTTTATTTTCGGTATATTCAAAATTTTTTCTATTATAAATAACCTCAATAATATTAAATATATCTTTACCAAATTCAATGTCCAAATCTAAATCATATGTTACTAAATCAAATATAGAACTAGCTAAAAATGCAAATTTTTTATCTTGATTAGATATATTTTCATCAAATTTTTCTTGTTCTTCTCCCCAACTTTCTTTTTCACATTCATACCAATCACTATATAATTTTTGAATTCTTTCCATTATATTAAAACCTCCTTATAAAAAATAAAGTTACGTGGATTATTCACGTAACTTTATTTTTATTAAATTAAGCTGATATATTTTCCTCAGAAACACAAATTAAATCAATACCAATTTCTTTGTTATTTTCATTGATGATAATATCAAATTTAACAACATCCCCAACTTTCATTGCTGGACAAATTAAATTTGAGTATACATCAGGTAACTTACCTTGTTCCCTTTCAATAAATCCATAACCTTTCTTTATAGACTTAATAACGCCGATACAGTTTTCTTCTGATATTTCTCCTGGTAAATAGTAAGTTTCTTGTTTAAAAACTTTATCAGTAACTTTAATACTGTTACTAGTTTTACTTATAATTCCCTCATTAAAAACCTTTTTTGACTTTCTGTTATTTTTATGTTTTGACATTAAAACAACCTCCCTTAAAATATTGTATTATCTATTTAATAATATATACATAAAAATTTCTTTAAAAAATATGATGACATACAAAAAAATAAAGTCTACATGGATTATTCACGTAGACTTTATTTCATATATTAAAAATCATCACCCATTAATTTCATCATATCATTTTCAAAATCATCATCCATTTCTCTTGCAACATCTTTCCAATACTGATTTGAATAATCTTCATTACTTTTTCTTTCATATTCAAGTCTTTTCTGTTCTTTTTTTGTCATACTCCTTACTTTTACAATTTTCATATTTTTACCATCAGTGGATTTTATTTTTATTTCTGAATTTGTAATCCACTCAAATTTATCACCTTCATAAAATACCATTGCACAACTTCCTTTAAAAGTGACAAGTATCATTGGCTTTTGTTCACTGAAAAGTTTAGAACCAATCAGATGATGTCTTGATACCCTTGCCTGCAATTCATTTCCTAAAAATATTTCTTTTCCTTCACGGACTGTATATCTCCCAAAATGTGACAATTCCATCACATTTCTTAATGCGGTTAAAACAGAATTTAAGGTTAACATATTCAAAGTTACTTTAATCATAATTTCCTCCTTAATAATCTAATAAGTATATTTATTTCCCCTTATTAGTGGGAATAATTATTTATTCATTTAAATAATATATATTTATTTAATATAAATATACTAAAAAAATAATATCTATATATTCGGAACATAGATATTATTTTTTATTTATTAATTTATATTAATTTGTTGTTTATTTTGAGGTAATAATTTAATAATTGTATCTTTAAAGTTGGTAAGATCAATTTCTAGTTGTTCGATATTATTTATAATAATATTATCATTTAATAATAACTTTTCAATTTCAATAAATTTAATGTATTCTCTTAACTTATCCCCTTCACATCTAAATATAAAATTATCTTTTAAATTATTATATCTTAATCTATACATACTACACATTATACATTCTTTTTTAACACCAGTATTACGACATATTGAATGGATAGAATTAGTCCAATATTGTTTAAACCATATTCCATTATCAGATAAAATTAAATCATAACCTTTTTGTTCATTTACCTTCCCCCTATAATTTATCACTCGTATTTTCTTTAATTGTCCCTGTGTTATTATAACATCTTTATTTGTTTTAGAAGTTATATGAGTAAAATTTATTATTAAATTATTAGACACACTAAATGCAGGATACATTGATGAAACTCTATATATCGCTTCAGTTATATTTTTGATATTATTTAATAGTGGAATACTAAAATCATTTATAAAAACTTTTGAAAATAATGGTGCAAAATAAAAATTATACTTTACATTCATTGATAAATCAAGTTCACCTATTTTATAAGCCCAACTACTAACTACTTTAGACATAATTTCTCCTTTTAACAATATATATCCAGTATGGATTATATTATCCCAATAGTATATTTATTTCCTCCATTGGTAGGAATAATATTTATTTCTAAAAGATAATATATATATAAATTTTTTAATTATACTAGATAAAAAATTTATATAGATAATGTTATATAACATTATCTATATAAATTAGGTTTAATACATATATAAAATAAAATTAATTACTAAATGTAATATTTGATCAACGAATAAATAAACTTTTGGATTTTTATGTCCATTTTTAGCTTTATCAAAGTCTATAATCATATGTGATATAATTAAAACTAAAGCTTTCCATACCATATAGACACCTAAAAATTTAAAACATAAAGAAATTGTTAAACCATAAATTACACTATGGGCTAACAAACTAGAAAAATATTTCCCTTTAGTTTCTGAAAGAAAAGGACCTTGTAATGGATAATCCGCAAGATAATGAGCAAATAATATCCATAATAAATTTTCCATAATTATATTATTCATCCTCCGTTTTTCTATAATATGGATAAATTATCCATAAATATTTTAATTAAAAAAATCTTGAATTAAGTCCTTTATTTGTTCAATAGAAATATAAATTATTTTCTGTATTGAATCTGTTTCACTGATTTCTTCTTTTTTTAAATCTTTCTCATAATTTATTAAAAATTCGTCAATCCATTTTAATAATAATTCTGTTGTTATTTGTCCTTTATGTTCAGGTTCTTTTTTACCTGATATATTATTTAAAAATTTTCTCATATTTTCATGATATGAATCAAAAATGAGTTTTTTTTCACGACATTCTCGAAGTATTCTATAATATGAAGCTTTACCAATAATCATAGTTTCACATATAATTATTCTAATATCACTAAGTTTTCTATTTTTATTTTTTAAGTTATTATATAAAATAGAAAACTCATTAAGTTTACCTATATCATTCATATATGAAATTAACACCTCCTTTATTTTAAAGTATTTATTTAATTGTTTAATTGACTGTAATAAATTAATTTATTACTTAAATAAAGTAAATTCTTTTTACTTAAACATTTTTTAAATAAACAATTAAATAAAAAATACTTATCTAAAAGGAGGAGTTATTAAATGCTAACTAAACCGAAAGTTATATATCGGGGTCAGCCTGGTGCAACAGAAACAAAATTATATACTGTTCCGGAAGGAAAAAATCTAGTAAAAATTACAGAAATCATTATTAGTAATACAACAGCAGTAGCCGCAACAATAAGTTTATCTGTTGTTCCTCTTGGTGGTACCGCCGGAGTTACTAACAGAATTAAGGTTGCTGAAGAAATAGCAGCTAATAAGTCTGAAGTTGTTGAAGTTGAAATTCCGATGCAAGTTGGAGATTTTATAAGTGCATTGCAAGGTACTGCCGGTTCATTAACTTTAACTATTTCAGGTGAAGAAATTATGGCTTATTAAAACAAATATATTTTCATTATTATCATATTAATATGATAATAATGAAAATTATTTTTATTAATCCATTAAATTATTAAAACAAATATTTAAAAGTATTGAAAGGAAGTGATATATTATTATGAGCTATCTAGTTATAAATGAAGATGATATTATAACTAATTGGGAAAGTGTTGATCCGGTATTATTAAATAAAGTTGTTGGAATCGAGGTCAATGATGACAATAATATTAAAATCAGAATAGGTAATGATATTGATGTGTTTAGTGACTTACATGTAATGTGGTCTGGTACTAAAACAGAATTTGAAAGTATTTTCACTAAAATAAGTGAAAAAGTACAAAATGTGATAGACACAAATATTTCTATTAGTGCAGCAATAAAAAATGTTACGGACATATCTACACAAATGTCCGTTTTTAATGAACATAAAATAAGACAAATAATGGGGGTTGATTTATAATGCCAACTTTAGCTAAAGTTTTATACAGAGGATTAATAGGTACGGTAGAAGAAACAGTTTACACAGTTCCAGCAGCCACTACAACTATTATAACTGGAATGGTTGTATGTAATAATACTGCTTTGGCCGCTACGTTAACACTATCGGTTGTACCCGATGAAGGGGCAGCAGATTTACCTAATCGTATAATGAATACTGAAGAAATAGATGGTAGGGAATCTACAAGTCTTAAATATACTCTACCTATGCAAACAGGTGATTTTATCAGTGGTCTACAAGGAACTGAAAATGCCCTGACTGTAACTATATATGGCGTAGAAATAACTCAATAAATAGTAAAGAGAAAGGAGTTGTGAACTTTGTTAAATACTAAAATACCCAATAAAGTATTATATAAAGATGCAAATGCTGTTAGTGCTATAAAACAAGTTCCTTATGCAATGTTACCTTCCGGTTTATTATTACCTCAAAAACATGATAGAGATGGTATATTACTTACTCAAGTAACCAGTAATAATACAGAGCTGGTATCAGAAACTACAATTACTTGGAATGGAATAAAATTATTCGATTCAGTTGAAATACCTGTTACATTAAAAGATGGTATTATGATAAGTATTGACAATAGTGATACTGCATCGGAATTAACTGCTACTTTAGAAGTTGAGTTTGCAGCTGATGATTGGCGACAATTATATACTGATGCTGGTACTGCTGTTTCATTTACTGTACCTGCCAGTAAAAAATATATTTATGGTCCATTTGAAAAGTTTCCTCGATATTTAAGTGGTAGAATTGTATTAACTGCCGCTGTTGAACCTACCGACACTAAATTAACTAAAGTACAGGTTCAGGAAGTGTGATTTTTAAATAAAAAAATAATGATACTTTTTAAAGTATCATTATTTTATTTTATCTTACATCAATAATAACCTCACCCTTACGAACAGATATAAGTTTCCTTCCTTTAGATAATCTTGGTAATTCAATAACATCCTTTATTTTAATTTCTTCAACAGTATTTTTCAAATATGCTTTAAAAGTTTCATTACCTTTAACAGTTTTAATCATCATAACATACTCATCATCTTCTAATGAAATAATTCTTAAAGGTTTACTATTTCTATCCATAGTTTTAAATTCTTTTAAAGTACATTTTTTACCTGTACCTTTATTAGTTAAAGCGAATAAATACTTATCCTTTTCATTTACAATATCCATTCCAATAACTTCTTCATCTTCAGTTAATTCAATTGCTTTAATTCCAATAGACATTCTAGAAGTTTCTCTAATTTCAGATGAAGATATTCTAACACCAAAACCTTTATTAGTATAAATAACAATATCTTTATCACCAGCTAATAATTTAACTGATTTTAATTTATCATTATCTTTAATAATTAATCCAACCAACTCACTTTTAATATTCATATAATATTTAATTAGTGTTTTTTTAATAACACCATTCTTTGTAATCATTAAGAAAAATATTGGTGTTTTAATACTAGTTAATGAGTCAGTTGTAGGTTTAGGAAATATTGTATTAATATTTCCATTTATACTACAATATTTATTAAGTTTTTCACCATTACTATTAATAATACTATTTTCTAACATATGAACAGGTAATCTTGAAACTTTACCTGTTTGATCAAAAATCAATAAATCTGTTGTGTTTCGACTTTCTATTATTTCAATAGGATAATCACCTTGAGATATATTTCCTATAGAAGTACTTTTATCAGATAATTTCTTCACATAACCGTTAAAAGTAAAGACCACTAAATGGTTAGTATCTTGTATTTTAGTTTCACCTTCAATAGAAATAACTCTACTCTTTCTGTCTTCACCAAATAATTTTATTCCTTCTTCTAATTCACTTTTAATTATTTTATCAATTTTCTTAATTGATTTAACAATTTTTTCATACTTTTCAATTTTCTCATTAATATCTATCATTTCTTTCTTATATTTCTTATATGATTCTTTAGAAAAAGCATTCATTTTCATCTCAGATATATTTTCAGCCTGTAATGAAGTTATACCAAAGGCTGACATTAATCTGTTAACTATTTCAGATTTATTTTCAGACTTTTTAATAATTCTTAAAGTCTTCTCACCATTTTCTTCATTTAAGATAAATAGTAGTATTTTCAGTATGTGTTGTCTTTCTCTTACTTTAGTTATTTTATGATTATAAATTCTTCTTTTAGTATCTCTTCTAAAATCAATCCAAGATAACAATAACATTCTAATATTAAAGTCTCTATCTTCATAATCATCAATTAGTTTAAAATTAACTGGATAGGTTTTTTCTAAATCAGTTTTTCTATATAAAGTATGAATAATAGAAATTGGGTCAACTTCTTTTTTAAGAAATAGCTTTAATTTAATACCATTTTTTTTAGAATAATCATCTTCAATATCTTTTAGTCCAGGTAGTTTACCTTCACGGAACAAAGAAATTATTTGATCTTTTAATATATCTTTTAAATGAACTCTTAGTGGAGAAGTTGTAACTGTAATAATATTATTAACTTCATCTAAATCAAAACTTGCTCTCATTTTAAATTTACCTTTACCAGTTTCAGATAATTCTTTAAAATTATTTTCATCAACTATAAGAGCACCAGTTGGACTATCCGGTATTAATGTAATATCTTCATAATCTGGATCATCCATTAATTTTAAAGTTAACTCGCAAACTTCTCTAAAATTATAAGTTGGTAATGAACAACTAATACCATATCCTATACCAAATGAATCATTAATCAATACATTTGGATATTTAGCTGGTAAATATTCTGGTTCTAATAAATCACCAGAATAATTAGGTTTCATATCTACAATATTTTTATTAAATTCTTCAAAGAAACATTTGTAAGAATAAAAACTTAAACGAGCTTCAATATAACGCTGAGCTGCTGCTGAGTCACCTATAGGATTCCCAAAGTTCCCACTACCTTCAATAAAACATTGAATATTATTCCAAGGTTGAGCAAGTTTTACTAATGTATCATAAACTGGTTTATCACCATGAGGGTGATATGCTAAAACCTGACCTACAATTGTAGATACTTTTTTAAATCTATCGTTGTAAGAACACCCCAACTCATATAATGTATATAATATTCTTCTTTCACCTATCTTTAAACCATCTTCAGCAAATGGAATATGTCTCATAAGATTTGTATTAGCACCATAAATTTGCATATATTGTGTACATATATCACCAATATTCTCTATTTTAACATTTTTATCAAACAAATAATTCATCCCCCTATATTTTGTATTATAGATTAATAATATATAAATAAAAAAATAATAAGGGTTTAAATTTAAACCCTTATAATAATTTACTTTTTAAAAATAACCCACTTTTATTTTTACAACTTTTCCCATGATATAATTAAAATATTTAAAAGCAAAATTATCAGCATATAATTCACTAGAATCGAACAACCTAATTAATTCGTTAATTTCATCATCTTCCATATTATCAAAGTTAAATAAAAGATCAAGTGATTGTATGTTTTGCCTATCTAGTGCTAATTTATTACTCAAAGTTTTATTATAACTAAAAATTTTATTTAATTGATCAACATGTCCGTATTCATGTAATAAACAAACAAGAAAATGGGTCTCCTTGTTTAATTCAAATCCATTATATTTTAAAAAATCACCAAAACGTTGTTTAACTACTTTATAAATGTCAGGGTTCTTTTCAATGAAATACATAGTATCTTCTTTAATATGTATCTCAGCAATGAATTTTTTTGTTTGTTCATTATTTTTTAAACTATATAGAACAAAAGCAGGTTGTTGATTGTATGGGTCACTATTATAATAACTGTCATCCATATCCTGTTCTTTTTTCACTAATTGTATTTTAACTTTACCATTTTTAAAACGAAATTGATTTTTTACAATATAAATACAATCTTCATAAAATGACATTATATTACCTCCTATTAATTTATTCACATTAATAATTATATAAAGTGTTTAACTTTATTCCATATTAACATAAAGTTTTCCATTGCATATTTAATACAATAAAGTTTACTTGGATGAGAAAAACTATTTATTATCTCACTTTCTTCCTCATCGTATACATTATCAAAATCAAATAAAAGATTTAACATTATATAATAAGACTCAGTAATATCCATGACCCTGTTAAAAGATTTACCGAAGTAATTAAATTTATCTAAATATTCATTATATCCATATTCACTCAATAGCTTTATAATGAAATAGGTCTCTTCTGTTAATTCTATTCCCATAGAATTTAAAAATTTACCATAAGTTTTAACTATATTTTTATAATATTCTTTATAATTACTTTTTCTTAAAAATTCTAATCCATTTAATCTAATAAATATTTCATTTTTAAAAGAATAAGAATTATCACCACTATCAATTGTGGTAGTATTAGCTAAAGTAAATGCAATTGGTGGATAAGGGAAACTATTACAAACTTTTGAAAACACTTCTTTAATTAATTCCTCTTCTGATATTAATCTTACTGATGAAATTTTACCAAACTTGAAATTATTTAATTCATCATTTACAACTTTAATACATTCTTCATAAAATGTCATTAAAATTACCTCCTATAAATTATATTCACATTAATAATATATATTTGAAAATTATTCCCATATTAATCTTTGTTGAAATTGAAATTCAGAACGAACTTTCACTAATATTAATCCTAACTTATTCTTTCCTACAATATTTTTACATTTATCACAATAACAATCACCCCAGTAATTATCATGCCAATAATTACCTTCAATTAATTTTTCATTACCAGTAAGAGTTAACTTTCTTCTTAAATTTAAATTACGAGTAAATTTAAATTACGAGTAAATTTATCTCTTATTATTTCCTCCATTATATCATCTTTAACTTCATCCCAGTCTTTTCTGGGATGAAGTTCTTCACCTTTTCTCTAGCTTCTTTAGGAGTTAAACTACAAAATTTTTTCTTATTTTATCATTAAGAGTTTTAGCAGATTAATATGCTGCTTCAGAACTATCGAATTCTAATCCACCATAATACACAATACAAATATAAAAATTTCTTAGAAAATAAGATTTACCATTAAATATTTCGATGACCATTAGTTATCCAAATCCTCTCTGTCTATCTTGAAGTTTTTCATAAGTTGTTTTCTTTCATTAATAGCATCAGTTCCTTCACCATGAATAATTCTAAATTTTTCAACTTCTTTTTCAACATCTTTCATTGTTAATTGTATTAATATTCTTTTATTTGGGTCCATTGTTGTTTCCCATAAATCATCAGATTTTAATTCACCTAATCCTTTAAATCTAGTTTTTATCTTAGGTTTATATTTCTGACATAATATGAAAAATTCAGCTAAAGACATAACTTTTCTATAATCATTTTCAACAATAACTTCATAATACATTTTTTTATTATTAACTTTGTCAATAAATGATTTTAAACTACCTATTCTCTTTCTAAATAAGTCATCTAAAATTATTATTTGGAACTTACCTTCAACAATTCCAGATATTACATTGTCTTCTTTACTCATTTCTGGAAAAATTATTTTTAAATCATTTAAAACCTTTTCATCGTCAATATGAATAATAATAAATTCCATTAAAATAGGATGTATATTAAAATGATTAGCAACTCTATATAACTCATCTAAATACATTCTATTCTTTAATAAAAATTCTTTCATTTCATCATTAGTTAATATTCTCTCACTATCTTTAATTTTAATCTTATCTCTAATTCTACGTTCAAATACCTCAATATATTCTTTTTTATCTAGTATAAAAGGTTTTTGTTTATCGTGTATTTCATATAGTGGTGAGATAGCTTTATACAATAAACCCTGTTTAATTATTTCAGGTAAATGTATTAGAAAAAATACACATACTAAAGAAACGATACGATAACCATCAACATCAGAATCAGCCATTATAATTATTTTTTTATAATGTAATTTTTTAATATCAAATCTACTACCAATATTACATTTTAATCTTTTAACTAATTCTTGAAATTCTATATTTAATAATACTTTATCTAGTTCTAAATTAAAACTATTTAATGGTACACCAAATATTGAAAATAGAGCTTGAGTATTAGTATCCCTTCCTTGTCTAGCTGTACCTAAAGCTGAGTCACCTTCAATAATAAATAGTTCTCTATATTTATCACCTTTATTATTAGCTTTAACAAAGTTCTTTAAAGCATGATCTGAAAAAGCCTCACTATCACCTTTAATAACAGCATTGCGAACTTTATTAGCTTGAGTTCTAGCTCTAGCTATAAGTTTAATAAAATCAGTAATTTTCTTTAATTCTTTTGGATTATTTTTAAAATATTCAACTAATGCTTTATATGTCATATCTCTTAACGGTTTAAAGAAAGAATTATTAGTTACCTTTTCTTTTACTTGTCCAGAAAACTCTAACCGCATATCAGTACTTAAAAATAAAGTAAGAACTAAATTAGATGTAATATCATTATATACAATGTCAATATTTTTTAAATCTCTTTGACTTAAACTTTCTCTTGTCTGTTTACTTAAATATTGAATAATACCTTGTTTAACAGCATCAACATGAACACCGTTTTCAATTGTATTAACAAAATTACAAAATGAATCAACTAACATTTCACTATTAGTATTTTTAGAATCAAATGTAAATGCTGCTTCTAAACCAATAAATCTATCATACTCTTTTCCTTTATCCAATTCTTTTATTTTTAATGATTGGAAAAAATGAATTGGATCAACTAATGGTTCTTTACATAGTTTTTTCATATAGTCATATAAACCATTTTTATTTCTATATTTCTTTTGTATAGTAGACTCTTTACCTTTTTTTATAACACTAACATTGATCTTTATATCAGGTGTAACTAAATATATTATCTTTTCAATCCAATTCAATAAATCTTCAGTTATTATATTACATTCTTCCCCCATAAAAAATGGTGAAGGTTTAAAAAAGATACATGTACCATGTTTATCTTTATTTGATATTTTTGTTATTTTTTCTTCTATTTTTTTACCACTATTAAATTTTATAATAAATTTTTCACCATATCTAGTTGAACTGATTTCAAATAATTCCGACAATGAATTAACACAAGACAATCCAACACCATTTTCTCCCGCACTTTGTTTAGATTGTTCTCTAGTAAATTTACTACCAGATTGTAATGTGGTACATACTAATTCCAATTTATCAAATGAAATACCTCTACCATTATCTAAAATTTTAATTGTATTCTCAACTTCATCTAAATAAATATCAATTTCATTTCCTGGTGAATTAGTATTAATACATTCATCTATAGAGTTATTAATAACTTCTTTTGTTAAATGGAGGGAACCCTTTTGACCTAAATAACCTATATAAACATTTGGTTTACATTGAATTTTCTCAATATCACTTTCTTTATGGTCAATAATATCATCAATAAATTTAGACATATACTCCACCCCTTATTCTTATATATGTAAATGTTCTCGTATTAATAAAAAAGCAATATATTATAGAAAGAGCGACATATAAAAAAATAGATGTGATAATAAAATATCACATCTATTTTTTTATATTTATTTCTTTTTACCACCAATAAAAGAAATTGAACCAACACCATAAGAACCAATATCATCCTTATCATTTTTCTTCTTATTTCTTTTACCATAGATATCAGCATATCTTTCATACAGTTCTTTTGCTTCATTCAGATTATAATCTAATTCACCCAGCAACATAATGATTTTATCATCTTTATCACAGTCGGCAAAAGATCTAATTTGCTGAATTGCATTGTGTAATGTATTTATAGCATCTTTTAAGTCTTCCTTACTGATATGATTCATATTAAAAATTGTTCTACAATACTTACACTGATAATCACCAGCTTTACCTTTTTCATAAGGATAAATTTTTAATTTACCTTTTTCATTCTGGTGACAACAATGAATGGCTATTTTCTTTTTCTCTTTATGAAAATCTCTTTCCATTCCTTCGAGTCTTTCAAGTTTCCCAATAATACGTTTTCTGTCTTTGTCTTTACTCATTAATTCCAACCTCCTATTTTCTATAATTTAATTATTTTATTACATCTTGCATAATAATATATAATTAAAAAATCAATCAAATTTAAATTTATGTTTATACGGTATTATTTTCTTACACAATTTAAAATATAATAAAGTATAAAATACTAATTTATACTTTATTATATAAAATTATTAAGCAAATGTATATCTTCTATCAATTCTATTAATATCTTCTGAATCGTTAACTGTTAAAACAGCTTGTATTGTTTCTACGTGCTTATATACAAAATATTCAATTCCTTTCTGATCCTTCTCCCCCATTTTAATAACTTCGCTTCCATTGCCGAAGTCTATAAAAGCATTTTCAAAAACAAATTCACCTTTTTCATATAATTTTTTTGAAATGTTGTCAAATATAAAGCCTAATACTACACTATCTCCACCCGCATTATTAATAATATTTCGAACATCAGTAAGTGTCATTTATTTTTCCCTCTTTTCTTATTATTTTTTCTTCCTTTACCATGAGATAAAGAAAAATATTCTTTTAGTCTTTTAATTTTTTGTTCTTTAGATTCACATATTACATTTTTATTATTTAAAATAGGTAATAATAATTTTTCCATATCTTTAAGAGAAATTTTAACAGCCTCCTATTATACAGCTATAATCAATCCACTAATAGCTCTAGTTATAGATGTATATAGCCATTTAAAATAATATTCTGAATTACCCATTCTTTCATCATAAACTAATATATTATTATATTGTGAGCCTTGTGATAAATGTGCTGTTATTGCATGAGCAAATTCAAATTTATTTACATAACTTCTTTTACTTTGTTTTCTTTCTTCATAATTTTTAAATAAATAGTTATGATCAATTGGAATTCTTCTAAAAAATTCATCTGTTAAAAATTCTGGTCTGAAATCAATACAAACTGATTTTTTACTATATGTATCTAGATGAATATCTTTAACATATCCAACTAAACCATTAACAAGTGAAATATTATCTAAAACAGATAATGACCAATTGTTTTGTCTACATATAATTTTATCACCAATAATAGGAAAAGGTTTATTTATTTTATTAATACTTTCTCTCACATATTTATTTATATTATCTCTAGTTCTATTCTTACCACAAATAACTATATCATTATCAACTAACATATTGTCGGTAATATCTTCTTTATTAATAACAAAACATTTATCACCGTATCTACCAACTTTTAATAATTTATGGTTTATTGCTTGTTGACTTAAATGTATGATAGGGTCATTTTCTTTTTGTCTTCTTATTTTGGTTAAAATAACATCTGGATTATTTAAAAAGTATGGTTTACCAAAAATTGGTGGTAACTGATTTAAATCCCCTAATACTAAAACAGGTAATCCAAAACTTAAAATGTCAGAACCAATTTTACCATCAACCATTGAACCCTCATCAACAACTAAAAGTTCAATATTATCAGGTAATTTATCCTTTTTAACAAATGCTGGAGAAGTTAATATTCTTCCATTTTTTCTTATAAAATTATTATTTTCATCTAATCTAGGTATATCAATTAAATCATATATAACACTATGTATAGTCTGTGCTTTAATACCTTGTCGCATTAAAGCCATTGTTGCTTTACCTACATACGCCATAAATATAACATTTTCAAAAGGTATGCGTAATTTATTTATAATAAAATACACAATAAAAGTTTTCCCTGAACCAGCAGGACCAGATACTTCAAAAACTTGTTTGTTTCTTTTATTTCTCCATAATATAACTTCATTAGCGGCATGATTTTGTTGACCCTCTAATATAATACCCATATATTTATTACTTATCACCTCTTCCATTAAAGTAAGGAAGTTAAATTCATAACCTTTTATATGATTGTGTATTAATTATTAAAATTCAATTACAAATATATAAATAGATTTTATAAAAGATTGGAGGTAAGTTCTAATATGATTAAAAGTTTAGAGAATCTTGGAGTTAAAGCTGATGAATATTGTTTTTTATTAGAAGAATCTGATCAATATAATAAATCTTTCAAAGTTAATATACCTAAATTCATGCCAATGTTTTCAATAGATGAAATTCCTAAAAGTAATAATATAGTTTTTGATACTAATATTTTTTCTAATGATGATTCGTGTAAACCTATTGTAAATAAATCAATATTAACACAGAACTATGTATCTTTAGAAAGATTTAGAAATACTAATTTTAGATTTCATCCTTCTAATATACATAAAAAAACTAGATTCATTTGTAAAATAGTTGACGGTAATTTAAGAAATATGGGTATTACTGATGATGAATTAAATTTAGATCAAGTAGATAGTAATAGTAAGATTTTTATTAGAAACCCTTTACATGAAATAATAGATAGAATAAAAGTAGGTGATGAAGTTAAATTTGCAGATGGTGTGGGTGGAGCTGATAATTCTTATTCTATTTTAACAGGAAATGTTGCTCAAATAAATGATTGGGGTGTTATAGTTACATTGCCACCAGTACATGATGTTCCTTATGGTGTGCTATCAAGTCATATTATTGGTGTTTATACAACTACAGGAACATACAAAAATAATATAAGAGGTGATTACTAATGATAACTAGTATATACGAATGTAATACAATAGAAGACCTTATAAAATATGGTAACTCTTTAGATATATCTCATGATAAATTACATTTAAAAGCTTCATTTTCAGATAATTCTAATAATCTTATAATTTTTAATTATAATTCTTTAATTGAAAAATATAAGTATTTTTTAGAAAAATATATAAAAACTATTGAATTTAATGATACTGAATATGAAAAATATAAATTTAAACCAAAAAGTTTAAGTATGGATTTATATGGAACTACTGAACTATGGTCAGCTATTTTAAGAATAAATGATATAATAAGTATTAGTGAATTTTCATTAAAAAAAATAAGATTATTTACAACTGATATATTATCTGTACTAAATGAAGTATTAATTCTTGAGGAGGGTAATATAAAAGAAAATAAAAGTAATAATAGTATATAATACTATTACAAATATATATTATATTAATAGAATAGATAAAGAAAGAGGTTGATATTTAATGAAAAAAAGTATAAAATTAACAATTGAAAATGAGGAAAAAATATTTTTTGACACGGTTATGAGTAAGAAGGGTCTTCCATGTCTATGGGAGCTTGGAGCTTTTTATGGTAAAATAGGCCACTCGTTAATAATAACTGATGATAAATTTAAGAAAACTGGTGCAATATTTGTAAAAAATGATTTACATGCACAGGAAGAACAGGCTTTAATTCCAGTAACAGAAGGATTTTATGTATTTAAAAGTATTTTTCACAAACCGGATTATACTACATATTTATACAGAATTACTGAAGTATCCGGTATATTAATCGTAGCTAGTTTAGTTGGATATTCTATATTAACAACAAATGATACAGATTTTTTAAATAAAAATTACAAAAATAAAAATTTCATATCAGCTTTTGATATATCGTTGGATAAGGCTGAAGGTGAGAAAACTCTGTATTGTTATCCCCCAACATCCAAGAAGATTAGAGATAAAAAAGTACATTATGTGTGTTCACCTAAAAAAGTTATTCATCACAAGGAAAAGGTAAGACGTAATGATATAAGTAAAATAGAGATAATAGGTGATGTCATTATAGGACAGCTCGGTGGTTTTGAATATGATTAATATATTAAATCATAAAAACTTTGACCTAATTCTCAGTAATAAAAAAACACCATGCCTATGGGAATCTGGTGGTGCTTTTATGACTAATGATGGTTTAGCTATGATAATATGTGGTAAAAAATTTGAACAATTAAAAGCTGTTTATATTGTTCCCCAATCTAAATCTACTATATGTGGAAATCATGCACTCATTCCCATAAAAATAGGTTATCATATTATTGAAGTAATACAGTCTTATATAACAATATATAAAATAATTGGAATATATACGAAATCATATACAGTTAAAACTGTATTATTAGGTAATTTTGATTTAAAAAATATCACAATTCAATATAATGAGTTATTAAATAATCCCTTGTTTAAAATTGCTCAAGCATCTGCTATAAGAAAGTCACAAACTCTTTTATGTATAAAACCTTTTTATGTAATAAAACCAAAGAAAAATAAAAAGAAAGGAAAAATAATAGTGAGTTAATCTCACTATTATTTTTTTTTATTTAATGCTGATGAAAAATCAAATAAATCTTCTTCTTTATCTTCTTTAATTACTTTTCTTTCTACTGCATTTCTTTTACCTTTTTTATCTATATTTAAATCTACACCTTCAAAATCTGTAGATAAACTTTCTTCAGATAATGAATGATTTAAATGAATATCATCAATAAGCCTAATTCTATTACCTATTTCAAATGGATGATTGAAATAAGATAATTCATAAGTATCTCTATATCTTATTTTAATACGTTTAAATGTTAGATAATAATTATTAATATTATTTTTCTTTTTCTCTATATTAATAATACAACTCCAATCTGAATTTTCCATTATTTCCCAGGCAGTACCAACATTACCACGTCCAAGAAATCTCGCTAAATCTTCTTTATTGGCCATTAATGCACTATCCACTGAAATTGCCCCAGACCTATTTAATTGATGGGCTGTAATTACAGGTATAACTTTATCAACGGCTAAATTTTTTAATTCGTTAGTTATATTTTTCAGCTCTTCTTTTTCATCTTTAGCTTTTTCATATGGTCTAATTCTTTTAATATAATCTAAAATTAAAGCTATTACTTCTTTACCATCATCAGATAAATCATCTATTATTGTGTATAAATCGGCAGTTGATTTTTCTCTATTTGGGTAATATTTAATAATAATGTCAATATTATTATCATCAGATAAAATTAATTCACCATCTTCTGTTAATTTCTTTATTACTTGTTTAGCAGTAAAACTTCTGATATCATCTGAAGTTACTACCATATTAAATAATCTTTCAACACTCTCTTGAATTGTATTCTCCATTGTTACCAATAATACACAAGGTTTTTTACCAGGTTTTTTAACTTTTATACCTTTATTATATTTCTTTATATCTATCGCTGTTTTTAAAAGAATTCCTGATTTAAATCCAGCAGGTAATCCTAAATATGTATATAAGCATTTACTCATATAACCTGGTGATAGTATATGATTTAGTTTTTGTATACCGGTTCTTAATATATGTGCAGGGTCTTTTAACTCATTAACTATATCTGTTACAACATCTTTAAATACATCCTCTTCTAAACTAAAAGTTTGTGTATTATCAACAGTTGAAACTTTTCTCGTATGATTTAATATTCTGCTACAAATTTCAGTTAATTCATCATTAACTTCTTGAAAACTGTTATACTCACCTGAGTCTAATTTTTCTATAGAATTATATAGTCTGTCTTTATAATTAAATAAATAAGCATATTTTAATCTATCAACAATAGCTTTATTAATATATTTAATCTCTTCATAATTTATTTTCTTATATATAATTAGAGATTTTATAATCCCTTCTATTTCTTTATTGAAAGTATCTGTTCTACAATAATTAACTATCGCATCTTCATTTTCAAACCCTCTATCTAAACGAGCTTCTAAAGCTCGTTTAATAAAATACATTCTTGATTCTATCTTTTCATTACCTTCATATATTCTTTCATCTATAATCTCAAATAAATTCTTTAAATTAGTTAAAGATTTCCTTGATACTTGTGAAGAATTTTTAAATATAAATCCTATTAACATATTCAACATAGTAATATCAAATTTTAAACTTATTTTTTTTACTTCACTCTCAACCACCTTAAATAATTTTTTTCTACTTACCATTAAAAGATACCCTCCTTTGTATCTGTTGATACAAATAATATCTAATCTTATCTACTGTAATGTCTTTATTATATTTCATTTTTATAAAATTAGAAATCTTTTCTTCTGGACAAATATTTTTATTAAATATAAAGCCATATTTTTCTAATAATAAATTTATCTTTTCTTCTGTTTCTTTTTTTTGTCTTAATTTATTATTGTTATTAATAATAACTTTTACATTTGAGTATTTATTAAATACTTCATTTATCATATTAGTTAATAATAAAGTATTAGGAAAATCTTCTGGTATATTTATTATTAACCTAATATAATCTATTATTAAACTATTTACTAATTGTATTAAATAATCTATTTGTTGTTTTTCATTATTATTAAAGAAAGATTTATTATTATAATCTATAACAATGGTATCATATCTTTTAGCTAATTTATTAACTATAAATTCAGTATTATAGTTTTTATTAATAGGTGAATATGAAAATAAATAAAAGCCTTTATTATTTTCTTCTCCAAAACACCATCTAGAATAAGAACCTGTATAAAATATGCGTTCCTTTATTATTTGTGATTCATGTATATGACCAAACAATATTAACCCATCAGTTATATTTAATAAAACATCTGAATTAAATATAGGTGCTTTACTCATAGTCATTTCACTTTCCTGTTTATTAGCAACAAATACGACTTCACCAAATAAACCATGACCAAATATCATGTCATATCTAGAACTAAAATATTCTTTATAATATTCATCTTTATTCTCAACATATTCTTCCGGTAGATATAATACTTTTAAATCATCAAATAATAATTCACTTTCAACATTATAAATTATTTTAAAATCATATTTATTATTTTTAGTATATATTTCTAATGTTTCTAATTGTTTATTATCATGTGATTCAGTTCCTTTTATTAATCTAATTTTAATATTTTTTCTATAAGCTATTTCTAGTAATCTAAAAATAAATTGTAAAGAATATTTAGCGTGTTCTGAATTCATTGATATTTTTGTATTATAAAAGTCACCAACTATAACTATGAAATCTATTACTTTTAGTTTTTCAATATAATCTAAAAAACCTTCTTGTAATTGATAATATAAATCTTTTGATTTAATAGATGAACCAAAATGTATATCACCTATAGCAATTCCAACATAAACTTTATTATTCAAGTATATTCCCCCATTCATCAGTATAATTTAAATCATACCATGAATGAAATAAAGTTAATAGATGTTTAAAAACTTTTATATAACTATTTAATTTTCCTCTTGTAAAAATCCTTTCCTTATACCCAGAATTATTAACAATTAAAATTCCTACATTATCAACCTTTAATCCTTTTTCTTCAATTAACATACAGTAACCAGCTAATTGTAAAAACATTGTTGAATAAAAGTTTTTAGAAGTTTTAAAATCTAGTATTGTCAATTTATTATCTATTTTTCCATAAAAATCTATAGTTCCTCCGAATTTATCTGATACTAAAGATTCTTCTAAATATATTGGTTTTATTGTATGTAAATCTTTCCATATATTAAATGCTTTAATATGTAGAAAATTAGAACTTATTATATGATATAAATTACTATATTTTTTATTAATTAGGTCTTTATCAACTGGTTGATTAGATAAAATACAATTAATAATATAATGAACTAAAGTGCCAATATCTGAATATTCTTGTAAAACCATATCATAGTTTTGTCTTTTAAATCCTAGATAATTAGACCATTTTAATAACTTAGGTTTATTTAATAATTGCAATATAGTAGTAACACTTGGAACTTCTTCATCTTTGTCATTTGTATAAATATTGTGATTTTTATTATATTTACCCATATTTTAATTACCCTCTCTAATAAATTTTCTTTATTTAATAGTTGAATGAAAAATAATTTATGAAAAACGTATTATAAAACATACTAATAAATACAAAAATGTAAAGGGTGTGATCTATTGGCTTTCAAATCATTAGAAGATACTTTTGTTTATAAAAATCTAAATAAAGGTGATATTATATCAACTAATATCAGTAAAATATTTAGAGAAGGTGAAATACTTGGACAAAAAAATTTAGAAGAAGCTTTTATTATCATCAATAAGAATTTTAAGTTTCCTCTAAAATATAAAGTAATGGAAGATTTTCAAAAAGGTGGATTAGTTTTAATGTATTCACCAGCTCATGTTAAATTACCAACATCAATGCCTTTCTTTTTAACAAGAAATTCTAAAGATGAAGTAGTTGCAATAATATTGGTTGATTTATATGGAAGTATGAATAAAGAAACTAGAAATGTTAATATAGATGTTAAGAAATTATATTGTATTATGGAATCTGCTTATATAGCTAAATTATGTTTTTTAAATGCTAATACAATCAACGTATCTAGTACAGTAATGTCATATGGTTCTATAATATATGCAAATATGTTTACAAGAGTTCTAAATAAAAAATATGCTTTAAATGTAGATAGAAATAAATTTAATAAAGTTATTTTCTTATCTAGTAAATTCTTTTTAATTAATATGCTTAATAAATCTGATAATGAAATGATTTTCAATTATTGTTTAAAAAATTGTGTTGAGGGTAATAAGTTTATTCTTAGTGAAGTTAATGATATATTTAAAAATGAGGATTTTACCGATTTATCATTATTTATTAATGGATTAATTAGATCAGAATTAGGATTAAATTTTAAGGATTTATCTGTTAGGAATTATCTTGAATCATTCATTAATATGTATGATGGTTCAGCTTTATTAGCATTAGAATCTTTTCCTTATTTTATGTATAATATATTAGCTGTAATTAATGGAGCATATTTAAATAATCAATATATTTTAGAAGACATTGTACAAACTAATGGTACTAAGCTTTATCAATATTTTTTAAATTTATAGAATAATAGATTGTTAATATAAATTTTTTAAAGGAGGTTTATTATTTGTATGGAATCATTTAGCCGTATTCAACATAGAAGAGATACTACAGCTAATTGGGAATTAAATAACCCTATATTACCGGATGGTGAATTAGGTATAGAATTTCGTATTGATGGAACAATTGGGCTTAAAACAGGTAATGGTGTAGATACATGGAATGATTTACCTTATTTAAGTGGAGAGGGTATTACTCCTGAAACATTAATAGCATTAAATGATTTAGCAGGAACGGGTAGAACTACTGAAACTATTAAAGGCATATATGATTTATTTAATATACATTTAATTGAAACTATAACTGGACTAGTGAATGTAAAAAGTTATGGCGCTAAAGGTGATGGTGTAACTGATGATTTAAATGCTTTAATTGAAGCCAGAGATGATGCATTAATTAATAATAAAACTTTTTATATACCAGAAGATTTTAATTGTTATATTAGTGGTGATTTAGATTTAAGTGGTATTAAAAACGTAGAAATTAGAGGGATTATAACTGGTCCATCATTAACTAATATTTTAACTTTAGGTTATAATTCCGTTACTGCAAAGCCAACTAATTATTATATAAATGAAGTTAATGATTTAAAAATTAAAATTCATGGAATTAGAAATGCTAATGTTATAGTAAATTTCTCAGAGTATTTTTTAATATATGCTGATGGTAATAATGATACTAAATATGCAGTAGATTATTCAAAGTTTTATTTAGGAAATATTGATACATTAGAATTTTCTTCAGTGGCCGGAGCACAACCTGCCCATATTAATGAAAATAAATTTTTTGGAGGAAGAATTCATAATTTAATAATAGGAGGTTCATATCCTCATAATAATAATATTTTCTATGGTCCTATGTTTGAAAATTTTACAGCTAATATTACTGATGGTAGTAGTAGTAATTATTTTTATGATTGTCGATTAGAGGGTACTATTGATATTACTTTTGGTGCGGAAACATCAAATAATTATTTCTTTCGCTCACATTTCCCACTTTGGCACACATATTTAAAGAATCTAGATACTTATGATATGACAATAACAAATAATGGATATGATAATGGGGTTATAGCAATCCCAGATATCGCTCATAAAAAAGAATGTATTTTTGAATTAAATATAAAATCAAAAAATTTTGATACTGATGATTTTGTAAGAAACCAATATAACATTGAGGCTGGTGGATCATATAGAACATTTTTTGATAGTGGTATAATACCATTAACAAACCCTTTAAGTTTAGTTTTAATATCTGATCAAAATTTATTTGAGATATTCTTATATGCATATGATGTTGATAAAAATTTATTAACTACGGAACAAACCGGATTTACTAGTTTACCAGCATTTGATAATGTAAACTATCGTTATAATCATGATGCATTAAAAGGCACTTTTAATACTGGTGTCCCTATAATACCAACATCTATTGTAAAATATTTTAGATATGAAGTTAGAACTGGTGCTGTAATTGGACAAACATTTGATTATGCAAAAATAATACAAATACAACAAAATAATCATTGGACACAAATAATTCCAGTCAGTAAGAAATATAATTATACAAAGAATGGACCAACAAGACCGACTAAAGGTTATTGGTATAAAGGTGACTATGTAGAAAATACTAATAAAGAAAAACTAGATATTGATAGCACAACCCAATATGTAGTAAAAGGTTGGATAAGACTTAGAGATGGTACAACTTATGTTAATAATGTTGATTGGGTTGAGGATAGGGCATATTATTCTAATAAAATTGACGAAAATGGTCCTACTACAAGTAGACCTTCTACTCCAGTAACAGGACAACGATATTTTGATACAACATTAAATAAACCAATATGGTATAATGGTACAGCTTGGGTTGAAGCTACTGGTGCAACCGTCTAATAATTTTAAAAAAGGAGAGATATACATGGCTTTACAAATGACTGTTGAAACAAAGTCAGGTGTTTTAATAGATAATTGTTATATCAGAATAGATGAAATTGGAGGAACTAAGGAACAATTAAATATACGTGTAAGACTTTATATTTCTAAAGAAAAAAGAGAAAATGGAGTTAATGCTTTAGAAGAAAATATTTTTTCTTTTACTCCATCTATAGAAATTAGTGCTCTTAATTTTATTATGCAAGGATATTTATATTTAAAATCATTACCTGAATTTATAAATGCTATAGATAATTAAGTTAATAAACAATAACAAAATACTGATATAGTAATCAGTATTTTGTTAAATATTTTTTATTATAAGTATAAATAACAGATTTTATAAAAAATAAAACAAATATATAAAAAATATCAATAAATAATAAAACAAGTTGATTTTTAATATATTAAAGGAGGGATTTGTTATTTTATGCCTAATTTAATTAAGCAACGAAGAGATACTACAGCTAATTGGGTATTAGTCAATCCTATATTGGCTGAAGGTGAAATAGGGATTGAATTTCGTACTAATGGAAGTATAGGTATTAAAACAGGTAATGGTGTAGATACATGGAATGATTTACCTTATTTAAGTGGAGAGGGTATAACAGTAGAAACACAGGAAGTTATTGATGTAATAAATGAAGATATTGGACAACGAAGTATAAATATTAAGATGCTTGGTGCTATAGGAGATGGTTTGTCTCATCCTTTATCTGAAAAATTTAATTCTTTAGCTGAAGCTCAAGTTGTATACCCCCAGGCGATAAACATTACAGATGAAATAGACGGATTGACTATATTAAAAGCTTTAAATGAATATGATGAAAGTTTTTGTCCTAAAGGTGAATATCTTACATCTAATTCTATAGTCATACCCGAAGGTAAACGATTAAAATTATCAAAGAAAGCAATAATTAAACCGGTCAGTGATATTAATGTTGTTGAATTAGGAAAGAGTTCAAATATTGAGGGTGGTGTTATATTATGCTCTCTCAGTAATTTTACAAAAGCCTTAATATTTGTTAATGGTGTGAATAGAATTGGAAGTTTATCTGATGTAACTTTTGCAAAGGATTTAACATTAAAGGGTAATGTTGATATAACCAGTATGAATAATAAAGGAATTCATCTTTATGCAGATGGAGATAATCATAGTTTAGCTTGGTTAAAATTTGATAATATAAATATTATTCAAATGGGAGAAGCTGTAACTCTCGAAACAATAACTCCCCCTAGCGGTATGTGTTGGATTAATAGTAATATTTTTAGTAAAATAGGAATATCTTTTTGTCGTCAAGGTATATCTATTAAATCTGGTGTTGTATCTGCTGCTATATCTGGAAATATATTTGATTTTATATTTCAAACATCGTCATTTAGTGAACGTGCTCTAATTTGTAATGGTGCTTTTAATTTATTTACATCAACTATATGGGATTGGAACACTGCCTCATCATTAATAGCAATTGAAATGGAAAGTTCAGCCACACAAAATAAAAACGAAACCACTATTTTAAGAGATCAATATTTAGATAATGGTATTGATAATGTTTTTTTTAGTAGGAGATTTGTATATACTGGTACAATAAATATTTATGTTGATCCTGTAAATGGAAATGATGTTAATTCAGGTTCACTAACCCAACCATTAAAAACAATTGGTAATGCTATATCTAAAATTCCAAAAGAATTCCACAATTCAATTCAAATTAATTTACAGGCCGGTGATTATACTGTTTTAGAGGGAACACAATTGACAATTCAAGATTTATATGGATTTGGTAGTTTATTAATTAAAGGTGTTACCTCAGATAAATCATTATATAAAATTCCAGCTATTAAACTTCAGAGAATATATTTAGGTGTTCTTATTCAATATTTAAATGTTGATGGAAAGGGAACTAACAATGGAATTGATGTTAGGATGAGTCCGAATATAGAGATAAATAATTGCACTATATCTAATTGCATTGATGCTGTTTATAGTTATAAAGCAAATTTAGAATTAACTAGTTGTGATGGTGTAAATAATAGTGTAGCGTATCATGCATATCATGGTAAAATAGGATTAGCTACTTCAACAATAAGTGCAATAACTAAATATTCTTCAACAGCAGGAGGTATTATAATTGATGAAAAAATATCTCCTATGGTTAAAATGAGTTCATCACCAGCGAGTGGTACATGGGGATTAGGAGATGTTGTTGAAAATTCTAACCCAATAGCAGGTGGTTATAAATGTTGGATATGTATAACTGCTGGGACTCCAGGAGTGTGGAAAGGTTCTGGATTAATTGAGGTATAAAAAATAAAAGGAGTGTTAATAATGGCTTTAAGTATATCTATAAATTTAAATAATAGTTTAATTATCAATAATGCTTATGTTAGAATTGATACTATTAATGGATATAAAGGTGAATTGACAATATCTGTTAACTCATATGTAAGTCAAGAGTCATTTATTGAAGGTGATGATTACTTAGGATTAACAAGATTTTATAAATTCATTCCAATTCTTGAAGACAATTCTCCAAATTTTATTAAACAAGGCTATGAATATCTTAAAACTCTACCTGAGTTTGAAAATGCAACTGATTGTTAAAAAATCAATTAACTTAAAAGTAGTATATATTTATTGGAAGGGGTGATAATATGCCAGATTTACAAGTGGCAGCGGTTCAACGTGTAAAATTACCAGATGGAACATACGCTATTGTTTATCCAGTTAATACAGTAGAAGAAGTGTTTTTAGATACAACTAAAAAAGTGAATTTAGCTCAAGCAATGAATGTGAGAAAAAAACCTATTGATTGTGGAACAAGTGTGCCAGCTAATATTGTAACTACTGAAGATGGTGGTAATGCAGATTCTCTTTATTCGATGCATATGATTATTGATGGTGGTAGTGCTGGATTCTAATTTTTTAACAATAAGGGAGGAATAATGATATGGATTTATCAAAAAAGTGGTACTTGGATGTTGGACATGGTGGAAGTGATTCTGGAGCAATAAATGCATACATTAAAGAAAAAGACATAAATTTAATCGTGGCCCTTGAAGTCGGTAGAATTCTTCAATTAAATCAACAGATTGTTAAATATTCAAGAGATACTGATGTTGCCGTTGATCTAATTCAAAGGCCATTATTGGCAAATTCATGGGGAGCTGATTATTTTATTTCAATTCACCATAATGCTGGTGGTGGAAATGGATTAGAAGTAATCCATTCTATCAATGGCGGACCAGGTAAACAATTAGCGGAATATATAGCTCCTATTATATCAGAGGGAACTGGACAAAATATTCGTAGAGTGTTTTCAAAAAAAGGAAATAATGGGGACTATTATGCAGTAATTAAACATAGTTCAATGCCTGCAATTATTATTGAATATGGATTTTTAGATAATGCTGAAGACTATAAATTATTTGATACTAAACCAGAATTATTACTTGAAGCTAGATATATAGCAAAGGGTATTCTTAATTTTATTGGAATTAATCATATTAAAGACTGTGAAGAAATTACTCCCAAACCTGAATTAATTAAAAAAAGTAAATATTTCTCGGATATACCTGACAATCATTGGTCTATTGACAATCTTGATAGAGCTAAAGAAATTGGTCTTATTTTTGGAACAGGTAAAGGTGAGATTGGTTTTTCTGAAGAATTAGCAAGAACAATAACATTTATACTTAGAGGTATTGATCTTAAAAAATAATAAATATAATAGGTTGATTTTTTATCAACCTATTATATTTTTTTATCATATAATCAAAAACTATTATATAAAGACTTTTAAAAGGGAGTGTGAATTTTTTATTATGATTGATCCATTACAACTAATTTATAATAAAAATACTGTAAACTTAGAATCCATTGAAAAAACTTTAGTTGAAATAAAACAAAATTCTTTTAATCATTTATATAAAATACAATTAGATTCAACTGGTTATAAAAGATTTGATTTAAAAATGAGTGATTTAAAGTTAATGAATACTATTGATAAAACAATCACTTATTATCCTAGAAAATATATTGGTTTTATTAAAGAAGATTTTATAGATGAAAGATATAGATTATTGTATAAGAGGTCTGAATTTTTTAATAAAGAATTATCTCTTTTTGATATAGCAAATAATTCAAAAATTTTTATGAAAACCTTTATGGTGTTTATTAATGGTAAATTTTTTGATAATACTAAATTATTATGTAAGGGTGATACAACATATATTATTTTTGATATAGCTGAGATAAATAACACTAATGGTATTCCTTATGAATATTTTGAAGAATTATTAACTATGGATGCCGATATTAGTATTATTATTATACCAAACTGTGAATATGGTATATATAATACCAATATCAATGTATTACGAGCTAATTCAAATGAATTGGCTTTAAGTAGATTTAATTTAGTTAATAGTTTAGATACTGAAAGTCAATATATTACTTTTGTTAATAATAATTCTTTCTTATTTTCCTCTGTTATAACGGATAGTGAAAATTCAGAAAGTCTTTTAAGATTTTATGATAATACTTTTAGTAATTTTGATAGTGTATTAATTCATATTAATATATTTGGTTTTAGACATTTATTAGACCAAATTGATTTAATCGGAACTGATAAATACTTCCAAATACCAATTCAAAATATGCCAATACCAATAGAAAACATAATGATTTTTAGAAATATTGATGGTAAAAAGTATTTTGCACATGATATCCAGTTAAAGTTGTATTATCCTAATATTTATGAAGTTCTTAATAATTATAATGATAATGATTTAACATTATATGTATTTTATTCAAATAATACATTTACTTCTGAAAAATATAAAAATGAATTAGAATTATATCATCAGTTGACAGATAATGTTTTAAATAAATATAAAGATAATTCTATTTCAGATATTATTAAAAACTTTCAACCTGATACTCTTGTATATGATTTAAATGATTTTAAAGAATTATCTTCAACACCAACAGAATATAAAATGAACACTTTAGATGAATGGGTTAAACAAAATGCTAATTTATTACAAAGTTATTTAAATAACCAAGCTAAAAAATCTGATGGCTATTATTTAGATATATCAAAAATTGATTTATCTACTAGATATAGGGAGAATAATTATACTGAGATTATTGATGATAATTTAAGAGAGGTTTTTAATGAGCCACGTTATGTATTTATTTTTAGAAATGAATTTAATTCTGAATCTCTTAATTTAAGATTTTTTATTGATGGTATATTATATATACCCGATAAAGTTTATAAAACCGATAAATATGAATTTTTTTATATTCCTATAACTCTAATTAATGCAAATTCTATAGTAGAAATAGAAAAAGTAAATAAAATATTTTTTAATCAAGTAATTAATATAAGTTCAATTGATGATTACATTGAATTAAATTTTCCAATAGAAATTTCAGCCAATGATGTTTTTATTATTGATAATAATACTAATGTTTATATAGATAGAGATAAATTTTCTTTATACATCAAAGATGATGAAAATAATTATAATGAAATAGTAAATAAATCATTTATTTCGTCAGCTGTATTTTATGTTAAACTAAAAGATGAGAACTTATTATTACAAAATTTATCATTAAATGTTATAAAAAATAGTTTAATTTATACTTGGTCTATTTTAACAGAAGAAGATAAAACTAGTTCATACACTATAAATAATAGTTTAATAAATGATAGAAGACAATTTAGAATATTTAAAAATGAGGTATATATATTACCTAATTATAGCTATAATATAACCTTTGTTGATATTAATACTGTGATAGTTGATATTATCATGATAAAAAATATAGGTGATGTTTTTACAATAGAAATTTCTCCAGATAAATTTAAAATGGTTTATGAACAAGATGAAATTGAAAGTAGTGGATTGGTTGATTTAACTGGGTTGATATATAAACCTTTAGATTTAAATTGGTATGATATTTTTTTAAATGGTATTAAATTAAATAAAAATAATATAGAAATTTTATCACCAACTAAAATGATTATTAAAGGAATAAATTCAACTAAAAATTTAGTTATATTTGAGAAAAATAGAGATAATGAATTTATATCTATAAAAAATAGTGAACCTTCTTTGATTGATAATGTAATAAAAAATATAGATGATTTTAAAAATCTTGTTACTAGTGAAAATGAGGATATTGTTGATTCAATGCCTAATAATAAAGATAATGTGTTTTCTTTATTATATAATTTACATGAAAAAATATTAAAAGATAGATTCTTAAATCCAGATACAGATCAAGTTTCTGTTGAAAATAGAGAATACTTCACAACAGTTTTTACTGATGATAATAGTACATTTATTGTAAATCCTGATTTAAAAAAATATTCTAATATACAAACTGATTTAGAATTAAATCCTAATAAATAATTTTATAGATACCTTTGTGATATAACATGAAGGTATCTAAAACATTTAAATAATAAAAAATGAAAAGGGGTGTATTGAATAATGCCAGATCGTATAGCGATATCACTATTATCAAGAGAAAACAAGGCCGATGCTTTACCTGAAGAGGTAATGATTCATAAAACCACAGGGCAAATTTTAATTAAAACCACAGCTGGTGATATAATCTCTTTTGATTCATTAAATAGAATAAAAAGTCATATAGATAATACAACTACCACATGTTTAAATTTAGATATTAGAGGTGATATGTCTTCAATAGAAATAAGTGAAACTGAATTACCATCTATTATATCATATGATACAAATATTTTAACAAATTCTATAATACTATATCAAAATAAAGAATTTGCCAAAACAATATTATCTATTGATTTAGACTGTATTAAATTATCAGACACATCATCTTTAACTGGGTTTGATCCTATTGCTAATATAGATTTTGTATTTACAAAAACAGGTGTTACTAAAACTTTTAATATACAGTTACCAATATCAGATTTAAATCAAACCGTTATAGATCATATTGCTTTTTTAGATTCTGGTGAAAGTTTAGGGGATTTTATTATTTCATTAGATAGTATTAAATTCAATAAGAATATTTTAGACATAGATAATAAGAATATAAGTATTTTATATAGTATTTTGGTTATAACAGAATAGGAGGGTTTTAATTATGGCTTCTACACTTAAACCTATAAAACAATTGAAACAAAATTCTGCTAATATAAGTGATATTTTAAAATCTTTTGTATTTGGTGATACCGATATAAAAGAATATAATCCAAACACCATTTATATGAAAGGTAATCTAATTATAAAATTAAATGAAATTACAGGTAAGTATGAAGTTTTACACTGTAAAACTGATAACATTACAGGAATATTTAATATTAATAATTGGAGTATAACTATAGTTAATGATATAGTGATACAGGATATAATTAATAATAATTTGATAAAATTATCAGAAACAGAACCAGATGATATAAATAATCAAATTTGGTTTCAAACAATTGCTATAAAAAGTTAATAAATATTATAAAGAATGATATAAATAATTTTTTTATTTTATCATTCTTTATAATATATTTTATCTAAATTAAACAATATCATAAGTGTTATAATAAAAGGAGGGTTATTATCAAATTATGTTTAATTTTTTTAAAAAAGAACCATGTGACCTAACGGAACATACATTCTTTTCAAACATTAATTATTGGGTCAACATCGGTATCGACAAAATTCCTATTAATAATCCTATAAAAAAAAGAGTTGTTAGTAAATTTTTAAAAATCAAATTTCTTTCATATGACAAACACTTAAAAGAGTTCATCAAAAAAACCCTTACTATAACTAAGGAGTGTGATATAGTTGAAATACAAAATTTATTGATTAATATTGTAAAAGACTATGAAGATGAGATTAATAAAAAAGGTATTCCTGATATATTTATAGAAAAATTTAAAAAGCTCCATGAGAATAATCTTCAAATAATATTTGATGCAATTGGTTCTATATGTACAAGTAAATTCTATGATTCTTTACATGAAAAAATGGCAGCTATACTAGACATATTATTATTTTCATTTAGAGTTACATTTACAGATGTTGAACAAACTATCAATGAACTAAATGGTGAAATAGAAAGTGTATTAAAAGGTTCTATTTTTGATATTTAGAATAAGATGAACCTTGGAGGTTTTTATTATGGAAAATCTTAATATTGAGGCATTCTTACAATATGGGGTTCTTGGTATTATAGCTTGGGTTTTTTTAAAAATGACTAGTAAACTTTTCAATTCTCAATTAGAACAATTTAAACTCTTACTTGATACAGTTATTGAAAAAGATGGTAAACCAATAAAAGACATTGAAGAAAGTGTCTCATTAACACAACAGATGATGAATAATCATCAAAAATACCTAATCGAAAATATACATAATTTGACAGATAAGGTTAACAGTTGTTTAAATGAAAAAGATGATATTTGGAAATTATTTATGAATCATGAACAACAATCAATACAACATATACAAGATATAAATGAACGTTTAAATGAATTTAGAACACTTTTAAATAGTATTGAAAAAAGATATAATATGAAATTGTCATGTGAAAAATTAGAATTTTTGTTAACACAAAAAACAGCATTGACACAATCTGAGATAAGGGACATAATTGATAATGCTAAAATTATTGAATAAAAAAATAATATGATAAGATGATTTCTTATATCATCTTATCATATTTATTATTTTGTAACCAAAATAAATCTATTATCCAAAATTGAATAATGTGGATACTTAGATTTAAATTCAATCGCAAACTTACTTTTATTTAATAGTTCTTGCAATTCATCTGAAATAAGCTCATCAATTTTTTCTTTAGCATCTAATGATTTCATACATAATTCATAAATTCTACATTCTTCTGGGAGACATGATTCATCCCAAATTAAACAACTTGACATAATTGCTTGTCTTAACTGACCATTTGTAACCAATTAAATTTCCCCTTCCTTGTATTTCTTTTAGGTATTTTTATATTTAATAATTACTTTTTTCATAAAATACCCATTTCCTTTCTTTTATAAATTCTTTATCTTTAATGGTTTTATACTAGAAATCCAAACACTGCTAGAACTACCTTCCATAGTATCCCATTCATATCTTATTTCAATTTCATAAGTTTCGGTTATAATCTTATAAATTTTAGTATAAAAACACCAATAAACATATTCATCGTATCCTTGCTTTGATGTATAACTATTAATTAATGAAACCTTTAAAGGAACATAATTGTATTTCTTTAAATATTCCTTTACTTCTTTGGGTAAAAGGAATATTCTTATCTTCATATATAATTTTAAGAAATTCACCATAAGTTATTTTCCTCCTTTTCTAAATAAGGAAATTTAATATCAAATACCTCTTTATTATACAAATCCTTTTTATAACAATCTTTACAAAAGGGATACTCTTTTTTAGTATCCCTATGTATTAATCTTATGTCAGTCACAGCCTTACATACAACACATTCTTCAAATAACAAAATACTTTTATTATCTATTTTTGTTATGTCAATTTCTTCATAACAAGTAAAATATTTAATATTAAACAAATTAATGTGTTTCTCTTTCATATTTATTAGTTTCATACTTAGAATGTGATTAGATGAATTAAATTCAGTTACTAAAAAAGTTTGTATTAAACCATTTTTCCAATAAATCGTTAACAATTTTCTCATATTTATTCATCTCCACTATTTTTTATTATGTTTCAACGACATTTTAGGAATTGTTCGTAATTTATAATTTTTAACTGCTTCTTCCATAAAATAGTTATGAATATTAAATCCATTACTTACATTATTCTTTAATAAAGAATATTTACCTTCTTTATTCATAACATATGTGTTTACATTATCTTTAAAATAATATGTTAATATGGATAAAGCTTTTATTTTTATGTTTTCTTCTTCTAAAGGAATTAAAATTTCTACCCTTCTATCTAAATTCCTAGTAAGTAAATCAGCACTTGAAATATAAATACCACTATTATGAAAATAATACATACGACTATGTTCTAGATATCTACCTATTACACTTCTAATAGTTATATTTTTATTAATAGGTTTCATAGAACAAATTCCTCTACAAATAATATTAATCTTTACTCCATTTTCAGATGCAAAGTATAATTTCTTTATTATATCTTTGTCAGACAATGAATTTAATTTTAATGTAATACATGTTTTCTTTTTATTTTTAGCTTGTTTAATTTCATTATCTATCAACTGGTATATTTTATTCCTTAGATTATATGGAGCAAAATATAACTTATTAATATCTGTAGATGGTTCAGAAAAACCTGATAATATATTAAATATATGAAGTAAGTCTTCACTTATTTTTTGATTAGAAGTGAAATAAGACAAATCTGTATAAATCTCAGATGTTTTGTCATTATAATTACCTGTACCTAAATGAGAATATAATTTTAATCCTCCCTTATGAGTTCTTTTAACAACAACTATAAATTTACAATGAGTTTTTAATTCATCCATACCATAAATTATTCTACAGCCAGCTAGTTTTAGTTTCTCTATTAAAGATATATTTCTATTTTCATCAAATCTAGCTTTTATTTCTAGTAAAACACTAACTTGTTTACCATTTATAGCTGCTTTACATAAAGCTTCAACTATAGGTGAATCTTTTGATGAAACTCTATATAAAGTTTGTTTAATAGCAACAACATTACTATCAATAGAAGCATGTTCAATAAATTTTACTATTGGATCAAAACTTTCATATGGGTGATGTAATAAAATATCATTATTATCAATGGCTGTAAACATATCATGTTCACCTATTAATTCTTGTGGATATTGAGAATTAAATTCATTATATTGTAAAATCTGATTTTTAATTGGCATAGATATAAGAAATGAATAATCCAATAAGTTATCACTTTTAAATACATGACTTTTATTTAATTTAAACATTTTCATCAATATCTTTATTACTTGTTTAGATAAAGTATCTGTCACTTCCATAAATATAGGTTCACTATATTCTCTTAATAATAGAGAAGACTTCATTCTATCAACAAGATAAATATCTTTATCATGTTCAATTTCAATATTACCTTCTTTTAAAATTCTCATGCATCCTTTATTTAAAATATTTTTATTAACAAATATTTTATTTAAAAATGTAAAAACAATATCCTCAAGGAATATATATTTATTTATTTCATCGTCAGTTTCAACTTTGTATAATCTTTCAAGATGTTCTATTGGTATTATAGAAATAACTTGAAGATTCTTATTATATTTATCCTCTAATGATACAATTATATTTAATTGTTTTGATTTAATAGGAGGGAATTCTTTAGTGGTATCATATGACATTGGAGTTAAAAGAGGGTAAATATTTTTATTAAATATATTCTCTATATATTCTCTTTCTTTCTTTGTTAAATTATCATACTTACAAATATGAATATTATTCTTATTGATAATTTTCAATAAATTTTTATAACTACTATTTTGTAATAACTTAAATTCTTTAATTGATTCTAAAACCTTTTCATATTCTTCTTCATATGATAATCCAGATATATCATTATTCCTTTCATTAATAACATTATTAACTAGAGATGAAAATCTAACCATAATAAATTCATCTAAATTACTAGAAGAAATGCCTAAAAATTTTAGTCTTTCTAATAAAGGTATTTCATCTCTAATACTTTGGTGTAAAACCCTTTTATTAAAATCTAACCAACTTAATTCTCTATTGATATAAAAATGAGATTTATTAAAAGAATTAAATTGTTTTATTTCATTATTTAATAAGGTTGTAAAATTATCAGTTATAATCAAATTTATTACCCCCTAATATTTTATTTATTAGTATTCATTGTTATAATATATAAATAAAAAGAAGATAACTATATAGTTATCTTCTTTTTATTTATATATAATCTTCATAGAAATATATTATTATATAAAAACCAAATATAATTAATTGAACTATATGATATTCATTTTTTATCAGACTCAAATTTAAAGTAAATGACCATGATACATTTGTAATAAAAGTAGATAATAGTAATTTCCATCCACCATATTTTTCCCTTTTAACTAAAAGAAAAATTGTTAATAATGATAATAATATAGATAGATTACCTAAATAAAATAATTTAATCATTTTTATTTATTTGTAAAATATGACACCATTTAAAAAATCTATCACCATAATCTGTTGATATATTGACACCTCTCCAAGTAATTGCTTTTACAATACCGTGGTTTAAATTATTTTCATAGTTATAAATAACAGTATCACCTAAATTTATTTTATTCCGAAGTAAACCACCACATCGTTCAATAATATGTCCACAATAAATATTTTTAATTATTTTATCTTCTGCAAAAGTTAATAAATCTATTTTATCTTCTTTTAAATTAATAAATAACGGTTTGGGTATAGATAAATGTATTTTTTTAGTAGAATTTAACTCTTTGATTAAATCAGTAAATTTTTCACCATACATAACTTCTCTAATTATCATCAAGAATTTACCCCCTTAAATAAAAATATTAATTTAATGTATGTATTAAAATAAATTTCTATTTTTTCATCAACTATAGATTCTTCCTTCTAAATCATCACTTAAAATTCCGTTTTTTAACCACCCATGATAACCATTTTGCCCTAAATGATTGATTGAAGGAGTAGCTGTTAAATTCGGTATTTCCCCTGTAATAATCCAACCGTGTTCTTTTCTTTTTCCATCAACCCCTCCACCAAATCTAGAATCAATTAACCAATGATGACCATTTGGTAAAACAATTATAATCGGTAATCTCTTACCATACCAATCTCTAAAATATTCTGGAGAAATTATTTCTTTTTTGTAAACTTCAATTTCTAGTAAATCCTCATCACAATAAAACATATCCCCAGGTTGTAATTTTTCACCTTTTTCTAACATCTCTTCATAGTTAATTAATCGGCATTTCCAAGACATATTTTTTATCTCCTTTATATAAATAATATATTTTTACTTCTCTTCATTAAATCCATACACATCTAACATTAGTGTATTTATATATAAAGCATTAACATATACTAATAATCTATAAGTTGAATATATATTAACATTTTTTGTTATAAGTGTTAATGTATTAAAATCAATATCATATTCACCTATATCTCTATTTAACATTTTATTATCCATCATAACAGAAAATTTTAAAATTGTTTCTAATGGAATACCATGAGTTAAACAATAGTCAATAGATGCTAGTATAGAGTTATTTAATACTTGTTTTATATTCATTAAATCAGGCATAGTATCACTTTCAACTTTATATAAAGGATATGCATATAAAGTCCATCCATTAGGCATTTGTTCACTAAATAAATTATTTATTGTAAACATGGGTATTATTTGATTTTTATTATCAATAATCGACATATCAGTTTGTGTTATTATTCCTGAGGATTGTGTTACATAATAATATAAACCGGCTCCATTAAATTCTGTTGAGATTGTAAAAGTCGTAGCATATGAATCGGCAACCATTCCTTTCTTGTTACCATCATCAATAGCTAAATTAGAAAAAATTGTATCTATATTAACAGGATAAAATCTAAAAAATTCATCATTAGATGAAGCGTTCTTTACTTTATAAGTTACTGGATATATAGATACACTATTTATATAATCTAAAAAAGTTTTAATACTTCCATCAGGAGTATACAAATCAATTCCTATATCTTTAGATAAAAGTTCCATAAGCCCTCTAGGAACATAGCTTTCTAAACATGTTTCTAAAAAAAATGGTTTATCTTGTCTTATTCTATTCTTCAAATAATTAGCTTGATTTAATTGTTGTATTTGCGTATCTGTTACTATTGTTACATCAAAATACATTTTTATACGATTTAATAAATATTTTATATATACACCTTTTGTTTTATCTTCAATAAATGGTTGTAAATTACTAAAATCTATATCCATAAAATTATCTGTAATTCTAGTAGTTAAGTATGTTCCGTAGAGAAATGTGTCACTATCATCTAATTCAATTCTTGGTTTAATTATTAATATAGGTTTATTCTTTTTTATAAATTCTCTATTTGAGTTTTGAAATATATTGAATTGTTTATAAGCTATAGTAGAACTAATATGAATTGTTTTAAAATAATTTGGAACAAATAAACCTCTAACAAATTCTGTCATAAAAGAAGTGATATTACCAAAAGTATGTGCTAAAGATGTTTGAGCCATAGCATATTCCATAGAATTAACCTCCTATTTTATATATGTATTAAATGAATGTTTTGTTATAAAGAATAAATGAAAAAAATAAAGGTGAATAATTTCACCTTTATTTTATCTAAGATTCTCAATATTAAAATTCTCTTTAATATACTTCACTTCTGGTGAAGGTTGAAATTCACCTTTAGGGATATATATTGCTAACATATCCCTACCATTTGGGTCTTTAGAAGATATAGTAACGACATACTTTGTATTTACATCAAAGTTTGTTTTACCTTCTCCTTTATAAATAATACTACAATTTTTAGGGATAATTAATGTCACTTTATCCCTAACCAATAAGTATCTATTAAATTTCATAGGGTCATTTGTCACCCGAATAAGATACTGATTATCTATATCAATTTTATTGATAAGATGCTCCAACTCGTCTTTCGTTAATTCGGGTGCCCTTTTACTGATTATCCCAATCAGTCGGGCAACCTTCACCTCCAAACGAATCTTCCTAAAATAACCTCTTTTAATTTTAAGCTCCTCCTTTAAATTTTTTCTTACTTATCACGCAAATAATATATAAATGAAATACTAGAATATACGATTTTTAAATATTGTTAAATTCATATAAACCAATGATTTGGTCTTTTAATAGATTAAAGTCATCATTAAATAAACCATCATTTCTAGAAATAAACATAGAGGTTACTGGGTTAAAGGTCTTATTAAAGGCTTTTATATGTTTTTTAGATTTCAGGGATATGATATTTAGCACATCTCCGTCAAAATCTGCATTTAAAACTTTTAATATTTGTATAGGGAGACTCATTGTATATTGATCAATAATATCATTTTTAACATCTATTATCTTCATTAAAAGCATGGATCCATAATTAATTGTCATTGTGTTCATATTGTTCGTTAGACAATACAGTTCTCTTATGAACTTCCTTAGTTTTCACTAAGATACCAGACTATATTATCATCTTTATAATAAGTTATATGAAGAGACACTTATTTCGATTTAAGGGATTTTCACCCACTCACTTGAGCCCTACTCCTAATGCTTATTTCAAAGCTAAAGGATAGTCGTTGAACCTTTCTCTAATTAATAGAGACTTGGCTGCGGATTACTCAATCCTAAAACCTTATTACTTATACCCTAGATGATTAGTCTAAGCCACTATAACATCACTATTATAGTTTAGTAGTTTTAGGCTATAAGAGATTTCCCGACAATTAAAGTGTTGATTTTCACTATAAATCACTCTATAGTGCCCCACAAAGTTTAGGGTTCCTATTGATAAGAACTTTTGGTTCCCATTTCTTTAATAAATATTTCATTATCTCATACAATTTATTATTATATACAATAGTGCCTTTATACCAATATTCATATGCTTCGTTTTCAGAAATATCATTTATTCTAGAAACATGAGTTATTATCTCATATTTATATAATTCTAAAAATGCTAAATAACCTATTTTTATTTCATTTGCTTTTAATATAGGGTCGGGAATTACAACGTTCCTAGCAGAAAAATTTAATTTACCACCAAGAATCTCCCACTTAATATGACCTTTTCTTTGATCTATTTGTTTAAATATTAAATAACATAATTCAATTAATTTCTTTTGAATTATACTAAGGATTTTATTCTCGTCAATATCTCCCCAATCTTTATTCTTTCTAGTCTCTATTAAATCCCTATCCTTTAATAGATTACTTAAAGAAACTATTGGATTAAACTTCTTATCCATAGAATTATAAAAGAAAGATTCACCTTTAAATTGAGAAGGTCTCAACACAGATGAATAAACTGGAATACATGAAGAAAATATTTTATCTTTTTCCTTATATATTTCATCAATCATTTCAATCTTATTCTTTTTCTTAATTCTATAAAAATCCATTATTTCATCAAATCTTTTTTTAAACTCCATAATACCAATACCTTTAAATGGGGTTTTTCCTTGTTTATCAATTATATGACCATCCTTAGTAAATTCTTTATCATATTCAATAATTTCAAGGAAACCCTTTTCCCCAATTATTGATTTTAACATTCTATAAAATATTGGATGTATTATACTATAGTCACCTAATTTAATCCAACCAGTAATTTTCAAATCAACATCTTTAAATTTAACTGTTGTACCACAAATATTACATTCTTCTTCATCATATAATCTCCCTTTTAATTCACCACATTCACAAGTATATCTTTCAGCAAATGCATCATCATCTTCAAAATCTGTAGCAAATAAAGGAGATTGAATACCATATTTAGATTTTTTTTGTTTACCTTTAAAAGCAGGTTCTTTTATTTCAAATCCTTTACCTATAATAAAATCTTTTTCACACTCCTCATCCCAATTTAATTTTACTAATCTAACTTCGTCATGTTCCAAATAAAACACACCTCCATTTATTTATCTTATTTAAAAGTTCTTAAGCTTTTAAATCTCTACTAAAAGATAATATATGTATAAAAAAAATATTGTTTATCAGATTATTATTTCTGATAAACAATAATAAATTATTAAGGTTTAATAACTTGAACAACTTTCAAATACCAAGAGTCCTTACCAGTTAAAGCAAATAATACATCTGAATATATACTATAGTCAAGGGAGTGAATAAATTTTTTTATTTCAATCTTATCTTCTTTTATTTCTTCGCACTTAATTCTGAGTTCTTCAGCTTTATCAATAATTTCTTTCTTAAAATTCTCCGCTTCTTTTTCATTATCAAAATAAATAAAATTATTTTGTTCTCTATTTCCCAATAGTGGTAATAATTTTTTGTCTTTTGATATAAATTTACCACCATTCATAAATGTATTATAACCGAATTTAAGTGAATATCCAAAAATAACATCTTTAAAATCTTCAATAGTTTTCATACGCATTTCTTCCCCGTATACTCTATCCACATATCTGTAGACCCACTCTGTTGTACCACCGAAGATACTACAATTAGTATGTAGGATATCACCATCACCATTTCTTATGGTTTCAATAGCGTCTTTAATTTTATCGCTAAACAATTTAAACTTTCTATCAATTATAAACATGTTTGGTACTGAAAAGTATCCTCTACCATCAGTATCTTTATGAATACAGTAGTCAGTTCCATCTTCGAAAAAAACCCTATTACAATATTCAGGATCTTCTGGTTTAAAATAAATTTCATATTTCATAAAACTTCACCCCTTGTATAATTATTATTTTATTCTTTCCAATTCATATTTTCTCTAATTATATTTAATAATAATTTTTCATATTCTTTTTTCTTCTGTAAAACTTCTTCAACTGTATCATCTGAATGAATAAAAGCTATAACGATTTCTTGACCAATGGGATTTTTTAATATTAATCTAGTCGTAGTTTTTGTTTCAGTACCAATAAATTTATATGAAACATCATATACATCTATAAATAATTCAAAATCCACCATAATTCCCCCACTTAAAAAATAGATTTATAACTCATTTTTTCTATTTTTTAATTCCATTAATATACGTTTTAATATTACTTTTTGCATTGCATAAATTTCTTTCATATATTGTTCTTTTTCAGTTTCATAAAGAACTTCTGTTATTTCTAATTCATTATTTATCCAAATTGATAAATTTTTTATTCTATTGTTAGCTCTAAATAGTTCATTGCTCAATCTAACATTATCATCTTGAAAGTGTTGTCTACTACGTATAAGTTGTTCTTTTGAAACATCTTTAAAAAGTTTCTTTTCAAAATCATCTAATTCTATTTCTGGATAGTCTTCATCCATTATTTTTTCTAATTTATTTTCATTCTCAGATAATGAAATAGGTAATTGTGATGTAAAATTATCATCTCTAAATGGCTGTAATAATTTAAGGAATTTATTTATATCATCAGCATTAATTCCTTTTTCTTGAATTTCTTTAGTCTTATCACTAATGTTAATATCACCGGAATTACTATGATTGGCTAGCATATTAGCAATTTCCTCTGGTGTAAATAATTCCATAATATTTAATTCTTCATCACTTGAAATTTTTTTATCAATCCTTGTAAAATTAGGCATATAAACTATCCCCTCTATTTAAATATTTTTTTTGTAATGTTTTATAATTATTGAAATTTTTAAGATATTCTTCTTTACTTTTGATAAGAATATCATATGTTGTTTTAACTGCTTCTTCAATAGACAAATTTTTATTAACAGCTAATAAATATAAAGTACTAGTTATAATTTCTTTGAGACTAGCCATAGATAAATTATCACTATATTTAACAAAAAGTTCTATAATTCCCTTATCAATATTAGATTGATTTTCATCTTTATAAACTTTATAATCAGATAGTAATTCTTCAATATTTCTATTTTTAAAAAATGCATAACGTGTATTTTCTGATGGATTATCAATCTTATATGTGCGATCAAAACGACCAGATCTATTCATGAAAGCAGGATCAATTTGTTCTGGATAATTTGTTGTACCAATAAAATATACACCAGATTGAGTATTAATACCATCAAGAATATTTAAAAATTCAGATCTATTTCTTTCATTAATTAATGAGTCAATATCTTCAATTATAATAATAGCTCGTTTACCTTTCAATGACTTAAGTAATATGGATAAAATTTTAGTCATATCATTAATGTTAGGATTTATAACTATCTTAGTGATAGTTGGTGGTATAATTCTAATAATTTCTCGTATCATAGCAGTTTTACCATTACCAGGTTCACCATATAGAATGGCTCCTCGCTTATATACTAGTTGTAATTTTTTATACATACCATAAGTCTCTTGTTTAAAAAATAAATTAAAATCTTCTATGACTTCTGTTAATACAGAGTCCTTAGTAAATATGAGTTTTTCTTTAATAACTTTTTTCTTCACAATATCAACTAATTTTTTTGTATCATTAGAAGAATTAGAAATCTCTACATATTCTCTATCTTTACATTTAAAATCAATTTCCTGAAACATATTTGTACCGTTATCTCGCTGTAGTATCACCTTTACTTTTTTTAGAAATGGTTTTAAATATTCAGTGTCAATTAGAAAACTACAATAGATAGAATACCTATTAGATGTATAAAATACAATAGAATTAATTTTCTTAGATGCAGCAATACATTGAAATACTTTAGAATTATTTGATAACTCATAAATGTCAACCATTTCTGGTTGAGGAAGATTATCAGGATAATCATAAACAGTACCCATATCTTTAAATTTAAAAGTTCTAAGAATATCTTTAATAATATTTTCACTATATACTTGAAAAACAATCTTTTGATATCTTTCTAAACTAATATCATATTTATAAAATTCTTCATTAAATAATTTAATAAGTGCTAATTCCATAAATTTATCCAAAATATATCCTCCTTTTATATTAATTCACTATATATTTGATAATTCATATTGAATAAACATCTATGAACTTCTTTAAGAATCATAAATAAAACACATTTTAAAATATTTATAAAATTATTTTTGTTTTTTAAATACCTTAACTAATTTCTCTAATAAATTTTGATATTCATACCATTCTTTACAACAATCTTCTTTTGAATATTTTACTATGCATTCATTCACTCCAGGAATTAAACCTCTGCCACCCATAGGACGTTCATTAAATGATAAACTACAACCATGTTCTGTTAATAACATACATTCACCACCCCAAGAAGGATCAACAATACTTGCATTTTTATTTCTTATTCTAAGGTATAGTGTACGATCCCTATTTTTATCAAAAACATCACCATCCCACCAATCAATTGATATATGGCCTTTTTTAATTATTTTTTTTAAAGTTTCAAAACTTATATCTTCAAAATCTCTAGGTGAAAAATGACATCCTAAACTTTTACAACAGTATCCCTTACATTTAGCACATAACTCAATATTTTCATTATTATCTTGAAGATTATTTTCTATTTGTATATTCAACATAATATTTTTTCTCCCATCTTTAACTTAAAATTAAATATATTTATTTATATTTTTTCTAATAAATTCTCTAACTTTATTAAGTTCAATATCGCTTGGTTTAGTTATATTAATACTATTTAAAGAATTTATTAAATCTTCCTCATCTAAGCATAATTCATATTGAGGTGAGTTACAATCACCATATTCAAGTTCAACAGTATCACAATTTATTTTACCTGAAATATCTATACAAGTTCCATCGGGTTTAATACAATAAGCATGTACTAAAGCTTTATCATAAAAAGTTTCTTTATCTTCATTATCAAATTCTGCTTCTAAATCAAATAAAAGTTTTATGTTATAACCAAGCTCTAAGTGTAAAGCATGTGCGAATATATGACATTTCCTATTTAAATATTGTGCAATAAATTTTCCACTTTGTCTTGCTTTTATCTCCATTATTTCGATTTGTTCTGTATTGGGTATTCCATAAAATGAATGCCGATTTAATAATTCAATTTTTCTTTTTAAATACATTTTTTATTTTCCTCCATTATTATCAATCCCTTTAATTTTATCAATATTTAATCTAAAAGGTATTTTAGAATTTTCTAGTAAAAGTTTAACCCTATTTATAATACTATCAATAATAAAGGTATAAAGTCCATCAATACCATTAAAACCCAATTCAAAACTAAATACTAAGAATGTTTCATTATTATCAATAAAATTATCATATATAACTTTTTCAATAGCATAGAATATGTCATCCTTCAAATTAATTTTTTTACCTTCAACAGTATCAAGAACAATAACAAGTTCAGTATTATCTGATATACACTTAAAAATATTTCTATTAATAATCCTCATATTAACTAAATAAGATTCTGTATTGGAAAAGTTAAAATAATCAATTTTTTTAAGAAGTTCCTTATTCATAACATGCATAATCAATTGTCTCCCCTTTATTTTAAATTAATACCAAATGCGAGCATACCAGCCTTTTTCAATATATTTATTTTTAATTTCTTCTTCAGTTTTACCAGAATCAAATTGATTATCTGACCCAGAATATAAACCAGAATCTGATTTAGTGTAAAGTAAAAAAACCTTATTTATATTATCATAAACAATATAGTCAATACATTCCATAAAATCAATATCCTTAAATGTTAATTTTGCAAAAGGTACAAAATCAATTTTAAATTCTTTTCTTAATTCAGTTCGAGTACCTAAAATTCTCTTAATAAAAATTACTTTATGCATAATTATCTCCTCTCAACTTTATTTTTTATTCTAGTATAATAATATATAAATTAAAAGATATATGATAATTAATTATCATATATCTTAATTATTTATATTCTTTAAATATGTGTTCCTCTGTCTTTAAGTTCTGATTTTTTAGCACTATTAAACATATTTATTGTACTTAAATATCCTGTAATTCTTCTTACTCTATTAATGTCTTCAGAACTACAACTCGGACATTCTTTAGGATATACACCTGAATAATTACATGAACGACAAAAATCAACTGGGAAGTTAATTCCACCATAACCAACATCACAATCTTTCATATATTTAATAATATTAATTACAGCTTCAGTATTGTGAAGAAATGGGGATGTTGACTCAATATAAGTAATATGACCAGCATTACAATATTTATGAAAAGCTCCTTCTAACATAATTTTTTTAAACCAACTGATTTCATAACCTACTGGTATATGAAAACTATTAGTATAATATTCTTTATCAGTAACACCTGGAATTATACCAAATTGTTTTCTATCAAGTCTTAAAAATCTACCAGATAATCCTTCAGCCGGAGTTGCTAATAAAACTATATTAATTTTTCTTTTAAGTGTTTCTTTATCAGAAAATTCTCTCATTGTTTTTATAATATTTAAACCAAGTTCATAAATATTTTTATCTTCTCCATGATGTTTACCAGTTAAAGCTACTAATGCTTCCGCAAGACCAATAAATCCAATTGACATAGAACCATGTTTAATAGCTTCTTCTATTTTATCATTATACCCTAATTTATCAGAATCTAGATATAAACTTTGACCCATAATAAAAGGCATATCTCTTACAAGTAGATTCTTCTGTATGTCATATCTATGATTAAGTTGATCAAATATAAGATTTGACTTACTTTCAAGTAATGTAAAAAACTTTTCAATACTACCTTTTGCTTCTATTGCAATTCTAGGTAAATTTAATGTTGTAAATGATAAGTTACCTCTCTTATCTGTAGTTTCAGGTCCATTAATATTACCAATAACCCTAGTTCTACAACCCATATAAGCTACTTCAGCGTCACCTGTGTATTGCTTATTAAAACTAGAATCCATAAATGAAAAAGTTGGATTTAATTTAGTACCAGCTATTTCACATGCTAATTTAAATAAGTCATAATTAGGGTCTCCGGGTTCCACATTTACACCATCTTTAACTTTAAAGATAATATTTGGAAAAATTGGATTTTCCCCTTTACCTAAACCTGCTTTATATGCAAGTAAAATATTCTTTGTTACTTTCCTACCAGCATCACTCATATCAGTACCAATATTTAAACTACTAAAAGGGACCTGTGCCCCAGCCCTAGAATGCATACTATTTAAATTATAAATAAGGGCCTCACAAGCTTGATAAGCTTCATTATCATTAGCATCAACAAAAAAATCAGCCATATCACGATCAAAAAAAGCAAATGATTGACCACCATGCATATCCACTGTACCGCCTCTTTCGAGGTATTTCAAACGGGTTAGACTATATCATATACCTATTTTTTTATTATAGGCACCCTGGCACTTCGGATCGGGATTTTCACCCTAATTACCCCTACTCTACTCGCTTCGTGTATCAAATTGATACCTTATTTTATACACCAAAAAGTGTATTAGCTTTCGATAGTCGTTAGCGTTTCTCTACTATTTTTTAAAATATTAGAGCTTACGACGGTATTACCTGCTATCCTTATTTCAGGACCGTAGGCTCTCTTAGAAAGTGTATTCATTACTATTATAACTATAATAGTATTTATTTAACTTTTACCGTTAGCCAGATATAATATCCGACACCCATCTATTGATGGTTCACCAGGTTATTCAATGCACATTACTGTACAAGGGAACAAATTAATTATTCTGGGCACTTTGTAAAACTATAGCTGCTAATGCAGTTGCACTACTTGTTCTTTTAGGTGGTCTAATCCAACCATGTCCATTATCAAAACCTTTAGTTAATATTTCCTTAAGCGGTATTTGTAAACAAGTTAAGGTTTTTCCATAAAAATCCAAATCATGTATATGAATAGACCCATCTATATGAGCATTTGATATTTCTTCAGGTATCAATCTAGATAAGTAATACTTTCTTGATGCCTCACTTGCAATTTGTAACATTTTAGCCATTGGACCTGTACCAATGTTAGCATTTTCTCTTGAAGTTTCTTTTAATATATCTTCAACACAATCCATCAATTCACTCTGACCTTCTCTAATACGTGTTCTTTTATTTCTATATAAAATATACGCTTTTGAAGTTTTAGCTCTACCATTATTAATTAAAACAGTCTCAACAACATCTTGTATGTCTTCAACATTATGTATATCTTTACCTAAATTTTCTAATCTGTTATAAACTTCTAATGCCAATTTAAAAGAAGTCGAATTATCATTACCACCTAAAGATTTTGCTGCTTTAAAAATACAACTAGCTACTGTTTCAATACTAAAATCAACTATTCTACCATCACGTTTTCTAACTTGCATTTATTTACCCCCCTTAAATTTTTTATTTATAATATCAATAAAAATATTTATAATAAATATTTTTAATTACCTCAGCATCCCATAATGCATTATGTTTAAAGATATTAGATTTAATTGTCGTATCTAATAATTCTTCTCTATTAGTATTAAAAGCTTTGCGCATATCCATCTCACTATTATAAAAATTACATATATCTTGATTAATATCATAACAAGCTGGACAAATATTTTTAGGTAAGTCAAAAGCTGAACCAAATAAATCAATAAGTAATACAAAATCATAATGACACACATCTGAAATAAATAAAATTTCTTCATTACCAAACTTACTTAACCATTTTTTTAATTGGTTTGTCATTTCTTTTTTATTACCATGAAAATAATAATCTGGTACCTTTGCCTTTTGATCAGTATTATCAGTCCTACTTACCCATAGTTTATCAATAACATTTTTTTGTATCCATTCATCTACTTGTGTTTTGTCATAATCATTAAACTCTAAATATAATTTATCACCATTTTCTGATATAATACCTAATGAAATTAAAGTAGTATTCTTATGAAGCCCCGTGAATTCACAATCAAAAAATAATTTTATCATAATTTATCCCTCTTTTCTTTGTATTAATCATCAAAAGCCTTTTCAGTTGGTATTTCTTTAATATCCCAATCATCTTTATCTCTATTTTCGTTTATTATTTCATTACATAAATTGATACATTTTTTACATATACTTGCTTGTTCAGAATAAACAATAAGATTTTCATCCGTATTCTTTTCTCCACAAAAAGAACAAAAGACACCGCTTTCTCTATAAATATTTTCTGAGGAAGCAACAACAATTCCTTTATAATTAAATTTATTTTCTTCTATCCAATCTCTAAATTTTTTATTAATAACTTCCAAATACTCACTTTCTGGAACTAGAATTTTTGAATCTAAATGTATTAATTTAGTATTTATAACTTTTTTAATAAAAGAAAATTTCAAAATATCACCTCCATCATTCATTTAACCAATTAATTAATTGGTTTCTTGGTTCTTTATTATATAAAAAATATTGAGCTACACATCCACCACCACATCTCATTATTTTATTACAATTATTAATACAAAGTTCTGGTACTTCTCTTGTTCTTAAAAATACAATTAATTTATCATAATACCATATATCATATAAACTTGTTTTTAAAATATTAGTAGGTGATATAAAATCACCCAACCATTTAAATGCTTCACAAGGAAATATTCCACCTTTAGCCGATATATTTAATTTGTTAATAGCAACTGAACATGGTTTATTATTTTTGTCATTAATTATACAATTAAATGGACAACCAAATCTAACAGATATATCTTTATATCTGTTATCACTAATTTTATTATTAATTTCCTTTAATAATAGTTCCATATTGTCTCTACTAACCTCTAACTCATTATTATTAAAACATCTCCCTTGTGGAACAAGTCTTAATAAACTTATTTTTTTAATACCAATATCATTAATTATATCTATTAAATCTAGAAAATCAAGATAATTTATACTCATAGGCACAAAATGAATTTCTGTTTCAATATTATATTTTAGACAACTTTTAATTGAATTTATAATAGTGTTAAAGGCATTTTTAATTTTAACAATTTTATATATAGTTTCGTCATTTGACCCATGTAAACTAATCACAATCTTATTAATATTTTCTTTTAAAAATAATAAAATATCTTCCGTTATAGACGATAATTTATTATTATGATATATGATTCCACAACTATATATTGTAATATGTAAACCTAATTTTTTAGCAAAAGAAATTATTTTTTTAAATTCAGGATGAAGTAATGGATCTCCACCAGATATTGATAAATTTTCAACTCCTTCAGAAACAGCATCTAATAATATATTTTTTATATCTGAAAAAGATAATATATCTTTACTTTTAGAATTAGCTTTAGATGAACAGTGAATACAATTTAACATACATTTATTTGTTATTTCTATACATAAATTTTTTAAACTAATATCTGGAAATAATTCACACATTCTCATTTAAATACTCCTTTATACAATCAAATTATTTAATTCAATACGAGATATTTGTGATGTTGAATTATGAAATTTCTTCATTGATAAATTAACTAATGTAGATGATACTCTTGCCGAAGTTAATCCAATATTAGTTATATTTAATTTTTCATACATAAGACCAGCACACACTCGACATAACTTTTTAGATACATTTCCCATTGGAGTTCTCATTTTAACTTTATTACCAATATATTTATTTATATTATCATCATCCAATAAAATTAGTTTATTTCTTTCCATAATATATCTATATATATAATCATTAATATTTTCTTTAGTTATTTCTACCTCCATTAATGCTTTAGAACCACAGTCACTACCTTTTTCATCCAAAACAACAGCTTGTAAAGCTGCAATAATTTTTTTAGAAAAATAACCAGAATCAGCTGTTCCAATAGCTTTAGGATATGCACCCGTTATAATAGCATTTCCGTAAACAGCTAAATCTTCTTTTTTTATACCTTCCATTAAACAATTTTCAACAAAATCAAATTCACCTGTAGATGGATTATATACCGGACCTTTCATAATATTAGTGTTTTTATAGTTATTACTGAAAGTACCTCTAGCACCTGATTTATATAATTCATATCCAGTGTCATCTTTTAATTCTTCTTCAGCTAATTGTATTAGCTCTTTTTCAATTTTAACTGCTGTTATTATATCCCCTTGTTTTAACTTTTCCTTATTTTCTTTTATTAATTTATTCTTCAAATCAATAACTTTAGGAATAGGTTTAAATAATTTCATAGTATATGAACCTGAAATAACAATATGAAATTGTTGAGCTAACCATTGAATATCATTAAGATAATTAACCATAATATCAACAGATATTTTATCATTTAATAAAGCTTTAGAAAGTTTATTTTCTATTTCTGAAAGTACTTTCTTATCTATAGTTTTATTAACATAACCAAGAATATTAACTAAATTTCTTTCAATTATATATTTATTATAAATAAATAAACCTATATTAGTTGTAACTTTTTCTTTGTTAAAATATTCATTTGGTTTTAAATCAAATTCATCCCAGGTTTTAAATCTACTATTAATAACACTGACTTTACCGTTATTATCTTTTTTAATACTATCACCAAATAGGTTTAATAATAATTCAAATGTTATATCTTCTGGTTTTAAACTTAATATATATTCTTTATCCTTTTGATTTATCATTCCCATTTTATTTTATCACTCCTTCTGTATTTTATTGATTATAAATTTGTTTTGGTTTATATAAAAATAAAAAATTTATATAATTGATATTATAATATCAATTATATAAATTAATTTTATTATGATGTATATATGCGGTAAATAATAGTTAAGTCTTTAGATAATTGTAATAATTCATTACCGATATTTAATTTAGAAAATAGTTTAACTTGTTTAAAATCATATGAACCATCGGCTAATTGACTTCTAATACCAGTAAACAAACCAATGGAATTAATCCTAGCCTGTTCAATATTACCATTAAGTTCAAACCATTCTCTTACATCAGTTTTATTTATCTTTAAAATAATTTCAATAAATGTTTCGATTGGTTCTGTACGAGTTGTATCTTGAACACCGGCTTGTACTTCAGTGCCATCCTCATCACCTTCAGCATCTTTCCAAAGAACTTTAATCTCTGGAGTAGCTTCAAATTTTTTTAAATAATATGCTTTTTTACCATCAACTAATACTTTTTTAAACCAATATTTTTCAGCATCCTGTTCAGAAAGAGTATCTGTAATAACTCTAAAAGGTACCATATCAAAAATTTCTCTTTCATAGAATTTAACATCTAAAACAGAAGTTATTGAATCACCACAACCACCAGTACCAACACCGAAAAGACAAATTAATGTATCTTTAGGATAAATATCAGTTACGGGTGTTCCAGTTGTAGCTATACCCATAATATTATTTAAATAATCAACTGTTAAAGGAGATGCTACACCAAAAATCTTTTCCAAAACAAATAAAGCTCCACCTAACACTATTTGATTCTCTTCTTCAAAAAGAATTTCACCCAATTCAGTAATACCTTTTTCATTTACTGTAGGATTAAATCCTCCTATTATTTTAGTTCTTTGTAAAACATTTGGTTTAAATTCAAAAGATAAAATATCATTTGAATTAAGGTTATCTTTTTTTTTAATAATTTTATCCATTAGAATATTCCACTTCCTTCCTTTACTATTCGTTATCTTATTTATTTGTTTTATAATTCACGAATAATATTTATATTATCCTTTATCAATAATGATGTTTTATTTAATAAGAATGCTTCGGCATTGTTATAATTAATGATATTAATATTATCTTTAAAGTCAATATTTTTTATTAAAGATTTAATCAATAAATTAAATAATGACTTATCCTTTCCATTCAATATGCTTGTTATTTTTTCTATATCATTTATAGTAAGTTTATAAGATGAATCAATAGTTTTCTTAATAATATTTAATATATCTATTAAGGTTTGATTTGTTTCATATAACATCTCAGAATTCTTAGAACAATTATCATTATAATTTAATTTATTTTGTCCTATCAAATTAGCAGATAGGAATTTAATTATATCAAAGGTACTAAAATACTTTTTAATAATATTTGTCTTTAGTAAATTCCATATTGATATAGGTTCAAATAAATCACTTTTCACAATATTCTTATTTAAAGATATTATTTTATTATTATTTATTATATTATCCTTAGTGAATAATTCTTTATATAATAAAATGAAATTCTCTATAAGTAATATTTTGTCTTCATTATTTAATTTAATACTAAATGAAGCATTATTATCTTTATATATAAGATTAAAATTATCTTGAGTATCTAGTATTTTATCAATACTTTTAATATCATGAATTAATCTAATCATATTAAAATATCTACTATTCATTAAATAAACTATATTTAATGATGTAATATCAGTAGTATAAGATTTAAAAAAATCTATAAGTTTTATTAAAGCATTTATTGTACTAGTATTAGAATCATTAAAAAACATATCTGTATATTTTAACTCATTAATTACTTTATTTAATCTAAATACAGTATGTGTAATATATTCAGATATTTTTTCATCACTAGATGAAAAAATTATATTATACATATTAATATTAACATTTTGTAAATACTCTAAAAAAGTTATAGCTTTTTCACCATTAGACATTGTAAACATCTCATTGGTTTCATTAGAAATCATTAAAGTATTAAATAACTTCATATATGCTCTATACTCATCTATATTTTGACATGTTGCTAATTTTGTAATAATAAAATCATTTAAATTTCTAATATTACTATAAAGAGAATTTACATCTTCAGCACTTGTTACATTTAAATTTTCTATAAAACTAAGAATATTAACATCTATTAAGTCAGAATTGTTATTTATATATTGTCGTATTGTATTAAAATCACTTTTAAAATTAAATCCCATTACAGATAATATTTTTGATGGTGAATATAAAATATTACCAACCATCTTATTTTTTTTACAAACTAAAGCTATTAAAAATATTACAACATTAAATATTTCAAATTCAGTATTACTAAAAATTTTAGGTAATTTAATTAATATATTGGAAACTTCTGTTTTTTTATCTATTAACATTTTTAAAAAATAAATAACTTCAAATAACATTTCAGTCATTTTATACATTATTTGTATATTTAAATATTTGGTTTCAATAAAATTAAAATCTTCTTTATATAGTTGGGCTTTCACTTCTTCATCAACCCAATATGGATCATTAATAATGACTTCATCATAGTCTAATTTATTATTATTATTTTCTAAAGCTAAAGCGATATTTCTTTCACTTATATCTACTAATTGGAAATATAATGAATACATTTTTTCAGCGTCTTCAACTAAAGTAATATTTCCCAACCCGTCATCTTCTTCTTTATAAAGAAATAAAGGATTTTTACTTTCATCTAAATTATGTTGTTTTATTAGATAATAAGAAAAAATTCTTACCCGTTCAAAATCTAATAAAGAACAAAGATCATATAATACTTTATCTGTTGATTTATATCTTAAAAGATTATTTAAATTTTTTAATATAACTCTTTGATGCTCTAAAGATAAATAAGATATAAATGGTACATTATAAGAATCAAACATCATTTTTATTGATTCTAAATCATAAAAATCCCTTGTTATACCACTTTTAAATATATCTGAAAAAGTTCTTTGAATTGTCATAAATATTATACATAGAGCAATAAAATTATCATATAAGTCATATGTTTTGCTATATTCTTTTATATATATTACAGTCATAAAATATTCTCTGGATTGATTATAAAATTCATTAAATTTTATATACATATTATCACTTATATCTTTTGTCATTTGTAAAATAGAGAAATTTTTAGATTGTCTAGCAAATGAAATATCAATTTTATTTGAACCAAGAAAATTAAGATATTTTTTATTTGGATTGTTATTCTTTAAAGTTTCTAATAGACCAACATTTTTAATCACATTTATATTTTCTATTGAGTATTCATGAATTGGTACCCCATATTCTAAATTTAATTCAGTACAAGTTTCTTCATCTAAATATATGAAAGATGTATCAATATCAGGTAAACCATTCAATGTTCTGTAATAATTATTTTTTTCAACATAATTACTTATAATAAGTTCTCTTTGTTTTTCTATTATTATATCTCTTAAATTATATGGTATTAATAATTTATTTTCAGAATATTGACGCACTAATTCTAAATTAGTAACACCTGCATTTATTATTGATTGACTATCAAATTGTCTATATGTATTAAAAGAATCTATTTTTAATATAGCTGATACATATCTATCACTTTCTTTTAAAGTTTCTAGTGTATCTAATAACTTAGCTTCCTTATCAAATTTAATTGTAAGTGTGGGTATAATTAATTTTATTTCGTTGAAAATATTATCTATTAAATACATTTATATCTTATACCTCCTTTGATAAAAACATACTATTAATGAAATGTACTTTTAAAAATCTTTTTTAAGGGGATGAAAAAATAATGAGTAGTATAGCGAATATTAAATTTAAAAACACTAAAAATAAACCAGTTATTGATTCAGATACAAGTGCATTTTCTTTACCTTTTTATAAAGATGGTGAATATTTTTCCAATATAGATAATTTTGTATCTTTTATTAAAGCAGTTGAAAAACAAGTAAGAAGTGATAATTTTTATAAAAAGTATATTTCATATTTAAAAAATGATATTGGTTTAACTAGGTGTCAGGTTTTATCTAATATAGATGATGAAAGCGCTGAGATTGATCTTCATCATGGTCCAATACTTACTTTATTTGATTGTGCATGTATAATAACAGATTATCATTTAGCTAAAAATAAAAAAATAAATACCTTTATTATATCTAATGCTTTATTAGAGGAACATAAAAACAATAATATTCAGATAGTAATGTTATCTAAAAGTGTTCATCAACAAGTACATGATAATAATATTTTTATTAATCTTAAACAAGCTTTTGGTGATTTAGTTACATTCTTAAACAAATATAAATCAGGAATTCATCCTGAACAAATTCAAAAAATAAATAAATATATTGAATTATCTGAGAGGTATGAATCGTTTGATAAAAATGTACTTGAATTGAAAAAAAATATTAAATCATGGTCTAATAATGAAATTATTTTTTAAAATTATAATACTAATAACTTAATAAGTTATTAGTATTATAATTAATTAATTAGCTATCAAATAATTTAACTGTATTAAAAAGAATCTGACTTAATTCATCAGATATCCCAAATCTTTCTTTATTATCAATTAAACTCTTATAAATATCACCATTCTTATGTCTCATTGAAGCTGCTTTCCAATCACAAATCATTTCAATCAAATCAATAAGATTCATACCCCTTAATGTATATCTTTCTTTAATTTCAGGATTTGGAGTATTACAATTAGGACATTTATTATAATATGGGTGGTTATTTAGATTATTCAATCCAAATCCACATTCAGTACAGTATTTTTCTTTTTCATCATAAAATTCAACATGGTGTCTATTTTTAGAATAATGTGAATCTAATGCAACTTTCATTTCCTTTAAATACGTTTTATATTCTTCACTTCCATAAGTAGAATCTTTTAATTTAGGTCCATATACAGCAAAAATATCTAATTCAGGTTGTTCCATTTTACTTTTGTCATGATTCAAAGCTCTTTCATTTAATTCACTTATGATTAAATTTATAAAACCAGCAACTTTATCAATATGTGTTTTTGTATCACTTATAGATTCTTGTATAAGTTTTCCATCAATATTATTATTTGACAAATTTAATCCCTCTTTTCTTTTTTTATTATCAAATATCATAGTTCCACTCCTGTCTGAATGAGTCCTTTTATATTAAGTTCTTTATCAATAACTTTAATAAACCTGTCTATACACCATATATCATCTTTAAGTATATTGCATTTACTAAATAAATCAAAGAATTTATTAGCATTATGGTAATACTTAAATATCTTAACAATACCTAAAGTAGTTGTAATAATTGATTCAATTTGGTCCTCAGTTAATATTTGTTTAATACCTTCATCTAAATCCATTTCAGGATTTATTGCTTCTACTTCTAAATAAGTATATGGACATATAAATCTACTATTCCATTTATCTATTTCATATAAAAAATTATTTAATTTAAAGCTTTTTCTTAATTTATTTCCTACAAAAATAGGAATATATATTGATTTTTCTTTATTATAATTAATCATAAGTTTTTTAAATACATCCGAATTTATAATAATAGTTCTTTCATTTTGAATTTTATGTTTTTCTGTTCTTTCAACATTAGTTTTTGTTGTATGTTCATATGTTATAGAACCATCGATAAGAGATAATATTTTTCTTAATCTAATACTTTTATTTTTATATTTAAATATCCAGTTTCCTTGTTCCTCAAATTTAACAAATTGACATCCTTTGTCAATCAAAATCTTTTCTATTTCTTCCGCTGTACCGAGATTAAAAATCTTTATTTCCTTTTCTAACATTTTTATTATCCTCCTTTTAACTAACGTAACTAAAAAATATTATTAAATTAAAATACTAATTAAGGGAACTAAGTAATGTATAAAATTATAATTAATATTTATATCATTAACATAAGCTGTATCTTTAACACCAATTATTTCTTTATTATATTTTAAATCATTTAATCTAAATAATGATTGTGTATTTAATTCTCTATAATATTCAATACATAATTTTCTTCTTTTATAATAATCAATAAAATCTTTTAAGAATTCTATTACTCTTTTTCTTTTAGATATTTCATTCATTTTAAAAAATGTATGTAAAAAATCCAACATATATTGTCTATGACATTCTAAAGTAGTATCAGATATTCCTTTTACATCAATAGTAGTATTATTATAATAAAATTCATTTTCATTTAAATAATAATAAGAAGTATAAATATTTTTTTCAATAAAAGAAATATTATCTAATTCTGTAACAATACATCTTTTAGTTACTATAATAGCATCTTTTTTTATAGATAAAATATCATCATCTTTAAGATTATTATTATTAAAAAACCATTCTCTTACTTCTATAAATTTTTCATTTAATCTCTTAAATAATTCTTTATCATTTTTCATATATAAACCTATTTGAACTTGTTTTTGTTTTCTATCTAAAGTTTCTAAATAATTTATTTTACTAGAATCTAAAAGATTGAATTTCTTTATTAAATTAAATCCTGCTGATTTAATATCATATTCAATTATCTCATTTGAAATCAAATACTCAATATTTTTATTTAAGTAAAAGTGTTTTTTAAATAAAGAACTCATAAATTGTCATCTCCTAAAAAAAATAAGATTCTTAATAATTTGTTAAAATGAAAGTATTTTTCTAATAAATAAAGACCTTAGTATTTATACTAAGGTCTTTACTATTTAAATTAACAAATTGCTTTCACTATAGTTTTGATAAGATCTTTCTTTTTATCATTTTTACTAACTTTCAACGCATTTGTTTTACAATATTTATATAATTCTTCCCTTTCCATAGATTTTAGTCTCTTAATAAGCTTATCCTTATTCACATCTGGTGACATTACATCAGATGGTTTTAGCTTATTAACAATATCCGTTAAATTATTGATAACCTGTTCTTTATTAGGTATCTTAGTAACTTTATCTGTATCTTTCTTTAGCTTCTTATATGAATAAGTCTTTAACTTATATTCATTCTCAATGAATTCACATATCATCTTAAGATATTCAAACTCATCTTCTGATTTTGAACATAATAAAACAACATTCATATTACTAAGAGCACCTTTGACAATAGTTGAAATCAATAAATTATTATCATCTTTTTTAAGATACTCAGTATATTTCTTTTTATAGGTTTTTGTCATACCATCATTAATAAATAATGATGCAATATGAGGTGGGGGTATTAATGCTTTAATAGCCATTACATTAGAATATTTTCCTTTCTTTCCTTTAGATGTAATATTATGTGATAATAGTAAAAATTGAAATTTATTTGGGTCAAAATTTTTTAAAAAATCCCCAATAAATTCTTTTGAATTAATTCTAACTATACAACCCATGATATACACTCCCTTTTAGTCATTATTAGTTAATCCGAGTTCCTCTTTCAATTTTTTCATTTCTTCACTTTCATCAGAATAATTTTCTTCAGTTGATTCTATTTTATCTGTTAAAACGGTTACACCATTACCTAAATCATGAACAGATAATGATGTGAATTCACATCCTCCATTTGGTTCATCTACAGAGATAGATAAATTTTCATTATCATGATAATTAGGTATTGTGCTATCATGTTCAATAGGATTAAAAACACCAATAGATAATGAGTCATTATCACATTGATATGTTGTTTCATCAGTTACTGATACTTCTACATTTCTACCATTGTATGCTTTTTTTAAATCATTTTTAATAATATCATCTTCTATTGTTATACCGTAATCTTCAACCATCATGTTTCTTATTTCTTTTTGAAACTCCTCTTTATTTTTTTCATTAGATTGTTCTAAAATATCAATATCAATAGTTACCCTTGAAATTGGTTTTTTAATAGTATAATTAAGAATTTCATTATCATCATGAGGGACAATATTTTTTACTGTTTCTTGGAGATTTGTTTTAAGGTTTTTTAACATTTCTAATTGTTCTTCAGTTAGAATAGTATTTTTATCTAGACCATCACTATCTGTAAAAATTATATCCTCGGGCACATCAGGACAGTTGTAATATTTCTTGTGATCTAAATATATTATATCCTCTTCATTTAATTTATTTCTTAGTATTTCTAAATAATTATCTTTAGCTTCAATTGAAATAAAGAATAATTCATCAATTGGTACTCTCAAATATTCTAATAACAATAGTTCCTTTTCTGTAAAATCATCAGCATAATTCTTCATATTAAAATCTGGATCTTTTTTCATTTCAACCCAGGATTCTTCTTGTCTTTTGTCAATAACATCTATTGGTGATAATATATTTTCATTTCTTATTATTACAGGTTTTCTTATATCACTTTTAACAAGTGGGAGAGAATTTAATGCTTCCAAATACTTATCATTAGCCTCATCAGAATCAAAAGTATTCTCGTTTAAATAGCTATCTTTTTTCATGTTAATTTCCTCCTTTTGTTTATTAGATATAACTTCTTCCATAGAATCACTTTCTACCTCCATTAGAGGTTTAGTTAATTTATATGCCATTTGTTTGGCAATATAATTTTCATTTCTTTCAATTTCCATGGAAATTTTCTTTCTTAAATCAATAAAAGTATATTTCTTATTACATTTAGGACATTTTAAATCATGAAAATTATTATCATATTCAACAAATTGATTACAAGCGGAACATAATAATTCATCTCCATTTATACGATAAATATATGCAAAATCTAATATAACTAAGTCACCATTATCTCTATACCCCCAGTTTAAATAATTCCTAGGTACAGTTCCAACATCTCCTAATAAATATGACTCTGCTAAAATTGATAAAATTGATTGAAGATTTCCTTTTTGTTCAATAAATTCTTCTTTACTTATAACAGTAATATATTCACATGCTAATATAAGTTCATTAGTTTCATAAACTTTAATTACATAAGGTTGTAATTCATCTGACATTGTAAATTCATTCAGATTATCCTGAATACCCCATTTATCTAATGCTATTTTAAAAACATAATTATCAATTAAAATAGCAAACCTATTAGTTCCTGGTCCTAATTCAACATAATCTAAACCATGTTTATTTAATACTTCAATCATCATATCAGTCTTCTGATTATTATCAGATATCTTAACAGATTTACACACATCATATAAATCTATTAATAATTGTTTTTTAAAGTGTTCTAATATTCTACTTTTAATAGTTTTTTTCATATTTTCATCTCCTATAAAATAATTTTCAAAGATTCGATCTAATCATTCGAACCTAAATTACCGGATGTGAAATCCAACATATCATTTTGAAAATCTTCAAAACTATTATAGTTGTTATCAGTTACAACTCTTGTCATAAAATTATCATTTTTTTTATTTTTCTTATTCCTTTTCTTATTATCTTTTTCTTTATCTCGTATTAATTTTGTAGCCCTTTTACTAACACCTTTTTCTTTCATAAGTTTAATAGAATTCCAACCCATATCATTAAGATTTTGATAAACTCTTAATTCTTCAGCAGTATCTCTAGTAACAAATCTTCCGTTATAATGAATAACTTCATCCTGTACAGTAGTGTCTTGTATCTTATCAAAATATTTACCATTCATTACTTCATTAAGTTTAGGAACATATTCTTTTTGTTTAGACTCTTTAATTTTCTCTTTACTCTCAAAAAACTCAGCCAATATATCTATACTATGTATTGACTTTAATTTTTTATCTGGAATTGATGTAATATTCCCATCTTTAATAATTTCTAAAACAACTTTATCAGTTATTTTAGAAGATTTAAATTCTTGTACCTCTTCCTTAATATTTAAAGCTATTAAATTATCAATAACTTCTTCATCAGGATAAAGATATTTAGTTTTACTTAAAATAATTTTATTCTTTATTAAAAACTTATTGGTAAAATTATTACGCATTCTTGGTTTGGCTGGAATAAATTCATCTATCATTTCATTCCTTATTTTAATTTTCAATAGTTCCATATTACCATGTTTTTCTGCTAGTTTATTCATATACTCATCATAAACCCTTAAACCTACCATATAATCATTTATATTTTTATAACGCCTTCTAATCTTCTTTGCAGATCTTTCTAATTCTGTAGAAGGCTCCGAAGAACATCTATGATAGTTATCTCCAAAGTCATTTACATAAACTTCAAACAAGAATAAATTTTTATTAACTGAAACTTCCATCTATCTCACACTCCCCCAGTATTTCTTATTTATATTATAATAATATATATTTGATAATCGGATTATTAAATTAGACATTAGAGTTTAACTATAACTCTAATGTCTATTAAAAATATTGTTATATCGTCGTCATTGGGGCATACTGCTTCTTAAGAGTTAAAATATTATCTATAACTAATTTGACCCATGTATCTAAATTAGGTTTATTTAATAATTTATCATCAATTTCTAATACAACTAATTTATGTTTTTCTGGTTCACCAGTTTGAATCTTATCTAAAATATCGTTAATATTAGGAACTTTTATTTCATATAATAAACCAAAATGTTCATTTTCTGTTAATGTTATATACCCATTGTATGTAAAAGTTGGTAACAATGGTATAGGTAAACAAAAATCCTCTTGTATTATTAATTCTTCTTTTATCTCTCTCATAAGATTTTCTCTTAATATTGTAAATTGATTTTTTAGATAACATGAACGAGTAAAACCAACATGACCTTGAATCATAGTTATTTTATCTTTCATTCTCCCATTAAGTGATTCTAAAAGAAGAATATTCTTATTATCAGTTATATAACATGCTACCACTAATTGTTTATAAAGAGGATTATATTCAGCTTCAAATCTTGGTAATATAATAAAATCTTCATCATCTAAAAAAGTTTTATCATTCTTAAATAGAGGTTTATTTTCATTCATGAATATACCATTTACAATATTACCATCTTCATCATATTTTTTTGATTGAAGTGTCACACCATTATGTTCGTGTACTAAACTAACTAGAGAATTTACTCGTATTATTTCATCATATAATCCATAGTTTTTATTGTTATTTATAGCTTTTATATTGAATTTACTGGGTAAACAAATTATTCTTTCCCAATATTTATCTTCTGTTTTCAATAATTCTTCTATTCTTAATTTTATACTATGAAACCTATCTGATTTTAACGGATAATCGTATAAATGCGTTGTAAGAAATTCAATAGTTTGATTTTCTTTATTAACATTACCTCTTGTCATCATTCCTTTATTCCCCCTATTTATATTTATTTATTTATGTGTTCCCTCTTGATTAATTTTATACTTTTCATATGCTTCTTTAATCGCTCTATCACATTCTTTATTATTTAAATAAGCACCTAAAAAATCTTCATAACTAATATTACATTTATTAAATTTATTAAAATATTTATGTTGCTTATTTGTTTTATATAAAGGCATATGTGAGTTAATATGAAATATTCTCACTTTTTTTAATTTATTTAATAATTTAAAAGCTTTAATAATACATTCTTGATTAGCAACTCTAGTTATTTTAGATGTATATAAAACTCCATTAACAGAAGTTTTTAACCAATTATAAATCCATTCTGTTAATGATTTTACACATAATAAAGAATCTGTGTATAATTCAATTGTATAATCAACAACTTTACTTACAGTTATGTATTCATCTACTAGTTCTAAAGATTTTTGTATAGAATAGATTTCAGCAAAATTATTAGTTTTATCTTCAGTAATTATTTCATCACTAAGTAATAAATCATCATCTTTAAATATTCTATATGAAGAAACAGCTGTAAATTTTTTATTAACTTTTTTAAATCCACCACCATCTGTAAAGATTCGTATTCTCATATTTTATACCCCCATGTAGTTTTTTCTATTTTATTTATATTTTTTTAAACAAATATATAATGGATAATGATTGTGGTATACCGCCACATACTCTTATCACTTTCCCTACCTCCTTTATTTTATATATTTCCTTACTAGAAGAAACGGGCTCTTCTAGTAAGGAAACTATCTTATCTTTTATGAAGCTTCATCAATAATTTGTGGAAAAGTAAATCCTTTTATTTCAAGATAAATATATTTTTTCTCTAGAATACTCATATCAGGTTCAATAAGTTCTTTAGATATTTTAAACTTAGCTTCAAGTAATGATAATAAATCCTTAGATATAAATTTTTCATATTCTTCAATAAAAGATACAAAATTACCAAATAAATTTTGTAATGGTATAAATAACTTACCATTATGAACTAATTCATGAACTGTAACACATAGTGGTATTAAACCAACTGTATTTCTATAATGAAGTAGTGTAACCTCTTCGGCTATTAATAATGGATTAATATCTTTTTCTTCATTAATCCATTTATCTAAAATTATTTGTGTTAAATCAAATAAGGTAAATGGTTCGTGATGAATTTCAATAGAAACTCTTTTAGTATCCTTGTTATTAATATTATTAAAAAAAGAACATAAGGTCATATCAATTTCATCTCTTAGATATTGTACATATTGTTTATATTCCATTGAACTTCGAATTATTCTTTCTATAGTTTTTATAAGTTTAATTTTATCTTTCTCATTCATAATAATAACATTACGAGTTGATGTTGGTAATTCATTTATTTTTACATATTCAATTTTGTTATTATTTTCATAATTATCAACAACTTTAGGCATTCTCATTTTATCACCCTCATTTCATATTTTCTTTATTTAATTGTTAGAAAATAGTGAGAGAGTGATAAAAAATATTAATAATGTCTTTCAATAAATTCCATTACCATTTTTTCTCTATCTAAATAGGTAAATTCACTTTCTTCTATCCCATAATCTTCTTCCATTATTATTTCTAGTATTCCTATAAATTTTTTAATAGCCTTTTTAACTTTATCCTTTTCATCATTACCAAAATTAAAAAACTTAACAATCTCTTTTAAATCTTTAATTGAACTTTCTAAATCTATTAAAAATTGATGAAATGCCTCAGCAAATGCTTCTTCTTCATATTCAAAAACAGGTATGTTATCATCAAAGCATATAAGATCATATGAAGAAAAATCATTTAATTGTTTAATACAAGATTTATGTAGTTTATTTTTTTTAATTTTTTTTACCTTATAATGTTTTTTACCTCTTTTTTTTAAAAATAATTCTACCAGTTTTTCATCATTAGTAAAACCTAAAAACATTCCTGATTTTTTATTAAGAATAAAATATACATACATGTTATCACTTCTTTTCCACTTTTGTTTTATCATTTAAAACTTTCTTAACTTTTAAATATTTACTTATTTCTTTAATAGATTTACTTTTCTTCATACCTTTAATATGTTTACTAATTATGTCATTAAGTTCTTTATCTTGAAATTCTTCATTAAAAAATTTAGTAAAATATTTAAATCTTTCATATACATCTTCAACTTTATCAACAAATTCATCTATAATAATACTTTTATTATCAATCATAGGTCCTCATCTCCCATACTAAATATAATGAAGGTGTAAAGTATTTTTACTTTACACCTTCATTATTTATAATTTTCAACTATTTAAATACTCTTGTAATATACCAATTATACTGGTAAAAACTTTATCATTTTTTATTGTAAATCCAGCAGCTTTAGCATGTCCTCCACCACCGAAATATTTCTCAGCCCATTTACCTAAATGGACATCATTTTTATTACTCCTTAAATCAACCTTACCCGATGTTAAATCAATCATTAGTGCAACATCAATTTCAGGATATTTTTCACATATTTTATTACCTAGAATACTAATAAAACCTGTAAATGAATCAATAAATACAATACCGGCCACATACCCTTGGATTTCAATTATATGAACTTTTTCCAATTTCTTTTTAATAAATATATCTTCTTTATCTCTCATTCTATTCACTAATATTCTTAACTCAATATTAATTAAATCTTCTCCATTTTTAATATTAGTTTTTATATTATTTTTAAAAAGTTCTAATCCCATTAAACTGCACGCTATACTTAAATCATATGCTTCAAAATTTTTATTCTTATACCATCTATAAGTATCATATTCAGTTACAAGTTCTACAAATTTATACAATTTCCAATAGATCCTACTAAATAATGTTTTATCATTCATACTCTTATTATAGTATTCAGTTATTAATTCGGTTCCTGATGTTAATCTACCAACCCTTTCACTTATTACTTCAGCCCAGGAATAACGATTTAAAAACTTATTCGTATCATGATGATCTCTTAAAACTACTTCAAAATCAGGTCTATTACTTATATATGAATCTATAAGTTTGGCTGTTTCTAATGGAACACCCATATCAGTGATAATTAATTTATCAAATTTATCAGCATGATTATTTAAAAAATCCTGAACTATTGTTCCTATTTTGAGTCTATCTACAAATCTAGTATACACTTTATTACCTAAAGCTTCTTCAAATATTTCAATAACTACACCACAACCAGCACCATCTAGATCCCTATCAGTAAACGATTGAACATTCATTATTCAACATCTCCCTATAATTTATTTTTATCTTTATTTAAATAATATATAAATAAAAAATATAATGAGTTACATGTAACTCATTATATTTTCATATCATTAATCTTATCCAGTAATTGAACTTTGTATAGAATTTAAAGAACCAGTAATTATTGATAATGATTCTTTAATCATATTATTTGCTGAATTTATTGTTTCAGTTAGAGGTATTTGATTTGAATTATCAATTGTTTGTTCTGAGCCATTTAGTGTATCACCATATAATGGTCGTAAAGTTACAGCACTTTCTTGTAAAGTATACATATTAAGTTTATTATCTTGTTTTTCTTTAGCAACATAATTTTCAATATGAAGTTTTATCCATTCTTGAATATCACCATATGTCATAGTTAAATAACTTGTTACTTCTGAGGATAATGTATTTAACACTGTCTTAGTTGCTTTTTCTGTAAGAACAGCAATATCAGTTTTTGTCAATTTTCCATCTGATGCAGCTAGCTTCAGATCACCAACAGTTGTTTGATTTAAAGCTACAACAACTCTTTGAATTGTACCTAGAGCAGAATCAATATATTTATTAACTTTTTCATCCTTAACTTTTTCTTTTACAATATTAATTTTTGTATTAAAAAAAGTAGATGCTTGTGCTCCTAAAACTGTAACAAGAATGGTTGTAATACCTAGAATTAATTGTACAATAGGACTATAATTACTTAAATCCATAATTTAAAACCCCCTTTGATTTTTTTAATTAGTTGTTTATTATATATTTTTAAATTTATTTTTCACTTCTTCTGATTTACCACATGTCAGATTACCCTCTTTACATTTTCCTTTAACACATGGTGGTTCAGCCTCTTCAAATAATATCTTTGATATTTTCTTTAATTCAATAACTTTTTTAGTTGAATTTGTTCTTATTTCTGTTTGAGCCGTCATACATAACCTATCCTTTAACATCTCAACATCAGCCCTTGCATTATTACTTATAAAATATTTTATCATATCACAATTTAATAATAATGGTAATACTGAAATGTAATTTTTATTTTTAATATATAATTCTAATCTAAATTTTTGTATTTCAGAAATTAAATTCATATATGAATCAATAAAAATAGAGTTTTTAATTGATTCAGGAACATAAACTTCCCTATTTTCATTAATAATAATATCAGATAATTCTTCTCTTACTATAGTTGGAATTCTATGTCTTATTTGTTGATGATAGGATGCTAAACTACATGATAATATGAAAGAACTTCTACTATGTTCAGCTATACCTTTATGACCATAATCAAGAACTCTTTTTATAAGTTTCTCTAATTCATCTTGATTGTCTTCATATTTATCAACATATGTTTCCGTTGGTGATTGTTGTGTGCTCGTAAGTGCTGCCAATCCAACATTTTTATTATTATATAAATGATTTATATTTAATAATCTACATTCACCAATTTTATTTATACCATTAAATAAATGTAATTTAAGTGATTCAAATAAGCTATTATGTTTATAATTATCTTGTGTTTTCTTAAAAGTATCTACTGACAGTCCAAAACCAGATAAATATAATTTCTCTATTATTAAATTAATTAATTCATCATTAATATAGGGGTATTCCCCTAAATAAAATAACATATCAATCAGTTTATCACCAGTTAATGAAACAGTAATATTTGTTTTAGTCGCTAAAGGTAAGATATATCGTGCATCTTCAAATGTGATACCATGTTTAAAATCTTCTACTTTAGGTCTACCAACACAACCTTCTCTCAATTCACTCATTTGTGAATATAAGTTAAAACCTTTTTCTATTAAGTTATGGGCCTTTTCAGTATCTTCTCTCTCAAATTCTTTTATTTTATTATATGCATCTGAATTCATTTGAACATATCTTTGACTTTGTTGAACATAAGAATCTTTACATTCACATATTAAAGTACTCTGAACTCTATTAATACCCTCCAATATAAAAAAAATATTTGTGAATTTTAATAAATCACGTAATTCATTCACAGAGGGTTTAAGTTTACTATCCTGTATAAAATGTTTAATATTTAATAAACCACCAACAGATACAACACTAATTTCCATTTTCTAATTACCCCTTTTATTTTTTATTTTAACTAATTAATTAGTTAATATTTCTTAAAATTGTAATAATTCTTTCTGCTTCAATTCTATCACTATTTTTTTCTTCTTCACTTAAATTTTCATAGCAGGTATCTATTTGTCTAGCCCATCTTTCAACAAATTCTTGAGGTATAGTAAGTGATCCATTTTCATTTGTAATACACTTAGTAAATAAATATTCCATCCAACCTGACCACATTTGATGACATAAATCAGATAATGTTTCTTTTATTTTATATAAATTTTCTGTCATTTCATCAAAATTAATTTTATTAACAATATTATTTTCTTTCATATCACCATTTAAAAATTTAATAATATTACTATAAATTTTACACTTTTCTAACTCTTTTAGTTGAAAAGAAATTTCTCTCTTTTCTTCTATTAATTTAATAATTCTTTCTCTTTCTTCTGTAGCACCCTTCTCTTTATTTAGTTGAGCCAATTGTTCTAATGTATCAATACGTTGTTTCTCACACCAATTAGGTTCTGAATCAGGCAAAAAGTCTATCATCCTTTTCATTTCCTCTATTTTTTCTTGTTCTAATTTAATTAAATCTTTAATTTGAATTAATTCAATACCTGTATCTTTTAATAAGTTAATAGCTTCAATATCATTATAAAGTTCATCATATATAACTCTTTTAATACCTTTATGAATAATCATTTTAGCACATAAAAAACATGGTGAACAATTAACAAACAAGTCGGCATCACGTGCATTATCACCAGCTTTATCTAAAGCTTGAAATTCAGCATGTACTGAATTACAAATATCTGCTCTAGTGCCAGAAGGTATATTTTCTTTTTTTCTTCTACATATATCTTTACAATTAATAGTGTAATTATAGGCTTCTGCAATAATCTCATTATTTTTTACAATAACACAACCAACTTTTCTACTTAAACATGTGGAATTTGTAGATAATTTATAACATTTTTCCATATATTCACTATATTTAAATTTTATTAGAGTACTTTGTTTCCGATGTAAATAACAATCTAGTTCTTTTGGTTTATGAATACCAGCACAATCCATTTGATGTAACTGAAAACAATTTTCACATTCTTTATATAATGAGGTGTCGTCTAAAAAACATTTTATTTTTATAGGACCATCAAAAATATCACCTTCTCTATTAACAAAAATTCCTATACATTGATGTGTTTTAAAAAAGTCACAATTATCACATTTTCCTGTTACAAAAAATGTTTTAGTAATTTCCATTTTTTTATCTTTCATACATTCAACTCCTTTAGATTTTTCATAAATAGAACCATACTTATTAATATAAAAACCAAAACAAGGATAAGATTTATATCTACACCCCAAACATTTTTCTATTAAATTGTATTCTCTTATATCATCCATTTTATTTTCATCCCTTATAATAATATTTAAGTAATTTTAATATCATGAATATAACTGGTATAGTCCACATTAAATTTCTTATTAATAACTTGAATAATCTTTTCTGTTATTTCTTCTTTATTTGACATTTCATCCTTATTAACTTCAGACATACAATCAATTCTTTCCCATCCACATAATTGAATAACGGTTTCTTTTATTCTGTTTAAAGCATATTGATGATCTTTCTTTTCATGAATATCATTTATATCTTTAATATTTTCTCCACTACGATTTTCTAAATTTTTTATAACTTTTCTTATATTAACATCTAGAAATATAACTAAATCAGGTTTTGGTAATTTAAATACTCCGTATTCAATATAATGAATCCAATCAGCATATGAAAATATATCACTTACTATACCATTTAATTGTAAATTAGCAGACATATGTAGTATATTTGAAGTTGTATATCTATCACAAATTATATTCATACCTTCTTGTAATTTTTCATAATAACTCTTAGTATTATTTTTTTTATTGAATAAAGTATATATTCTGTCTACAGTATAAAAACTAGAAGCTTGTTTTATATAAGATAACACATCTAATCCATCATTCTTATTAAAATTACCTTCTAAATATTTCTTAACTAAGTAAGATGAATTATCTTCATAATTAGGAAATGATAATAGTTTAGTTTCAACTGATAAGAAATTTAATAAATTAGTTAATAATTTAGATTGGGTTTCTTTCCCCGACCCATCAACACCTTCAATAACAATTAGTTTACCTTTCATTTTTTTACCTCCTTTTTTATAAAAAAATAATTATAATATAGTTACCAAAAAAATTAAAAATTACTATTAAAGTAATTTTTAATTTTAATAATATAATGATTTGAGTATATTAATTTACACTAAAATACTCAGTCTATTTAATTTATTTAAATTTATATTATATTCAACTATAAAATATCTATAAAAATTATCCTGATCGTGTGTTTCTTTATTTATTAGTGCTTTTCTTATAAAATCTAAAGCCTCTTCTTTAGTTTCAAATAGTTTTGGATTATAATTATTAGTTTTTGTTCTGAAGTCCAATTTATTATTATTATTATATAAAGTAGTTTGTAGTATTTTACATATAGAAAAACTAATAACCGGAAAACCTTCAGTGTAAAATATCTGTTCAATCATATAATAATTATCCATTATTTATTTACTCCTTATTTATAATTTTTAAATAAATCAGATATGTTGGTTTTAAAAATAGATAAGATAAATTCCTTAATATTCAAAAGAATATTAAGTTTTTTTCGTTTATTAATCTTTATTAATAGTTTAATTACTTTATTAATGTTTTCTCTATCTTTTTTAGATAAGGATAAATAATCACTTATTAATGAAAGATTACTAATAGTATCTGTTATTCTACATGTAAATTCTTCTATTGTATTATTAACAACAAATAATTCTTCTGATGTAAGTATAAATTCATCAAATTCATTTAAAACTAATTCACTAAATGTATTTATTAATCTCATTATTTCTTTCTTATCTGATATTTTATTAATACTAAATTCATTTATATTCTTTAAAAGAATATATTTAATAATGAAATTTCTATCTTCCGATATAGCTATAGTCCTTTTTTTACTATCTTTAAGTACATATAGTTTCATAATTTATCAAACCTTTAATTTTATTAGAAATTTTTTTCATTATAAACATCCCCTTTATTTACTTATAATATTGGATAAGATGGAATTATTTACAGTCAAATTTATTTTATTACACAAATTAGAAAGTTTTTCATAATCTTTCTCTTTAACTAATTTAACTTTTATAACAAATTTATCATTTTCTTCATCATAATAAAGAAAATCATATGATAATATTGTGGCTGATAAATGTTCCTTAGTGATTAATTCAATAGAATTATATATAAAATCAACATTGAATATACTTTGTAAATAGTTTTCTAAAAATATTATTTGAGCTTTATCTAAGAACTTTACATTTACAGGATATTCTATTACTATATCATTAATTGTTAATGATATTTCATCACCATTTTCAAATTTATAAATATAAAAATACTCTTCTGTTATACTATTAATTATGTCTTTTATAAAGTTATCAAAATTAAGTACATAAAAAGTTTTAAATTCTATTATTTTTTTAATTAACTTATTAATATCTTTATTTTCTTGTATATACTGATGTAACTCTTTAAAACTTACATTCCTTATTGGTTGTCTTTCTATTTGCTCTTTCTCTAATAAAGTTATAGTCTTTTCAGCTAACCAGTTTAAAAATACTTTTTTAATTTTTAACATTTTCATCAGTCTCCTTTTTTACTTTATTTATTATAATATCATTTATACTAGAGTCATATTTAGATATTAAATCATAAAATTCACTTATTTGTTTAAACTTAAATGGTATTATTATTTCAATATCCTTATCTATTTCTATTCTTATTGGTTCTGATATTAAATCATATTCTTCATATATAGGTCGTTTATTAGATACACGTAAATCTTCACTTAGTAAATTAGAAATAAAGTTTTTAATATAACTTAATAAATGGAGTTGTTCTATATTATTAAATACTTTAATATCAAATAAGCATTTTGGTATAATAAAATTAACATTAATACTATAAGTAATTATACCAAATCTAGATATGTTTTTATTTATTTCCATGTTATTAATTTTATATTGAATAATTTCTTTAATTATATTAATATTGATTTTTGTAGTATCAATTTTTGTTAATAAATGATTTAAATATGTTATCATTTCAGATAAATCTCTTTTTTCAATTCTATTAATAATAAGATTATTCATATTACTAAGTAATAGTTCTTTTTCTGTTAGTTCTTTTGAATCACTAATTGGTTTTAATCCTTCTTTAATAATCATTTATCATATCTCCTTTTATAAATTTTCATCAATAATTTTATCTAATTCATTACAATACCTAATTAAAGTAGTATTTGGTATCATATCTTCTTTAAATTTAAATAATAAAGATATTTTTATATGACCAATATAATCTAGTGATACTTGTATTAGTGATGGTTCTAATCTTAAATATCCTAACTCATATAAAAAATCCTTATCATAAAATATATTAGATAATTTCATTTTGACATATTTATTAATAGAATTAATTTCTATAATATTAATATCCTTTATACTAATTATTAAATCCTCGTCATTAATACATATCCCATATAATATTTTTTCATTTATTAACATTTCACTTATTTGCATCTTAATCATCTTTTTAAGAATTTTATCTAGAATAATAGTTTTATTAAAATATTTATCTATTAAAAAATTAATATTATTTAAATCTTTTTTAAAGTCTTTAAGTTTCATTTTATCATCCAACTTTTGTTTAAAAGTTTCTATAACATTATCCATTTTTCTCCTTCTATCATTTATTCCAAGTTCAATTATATTTTCCATTATCAACATCTCCCTTTTAATGTAATATCATTATTGAACTATATTCAATAAAGTTTAGTTTAACTAAAAATTTAATAAAATATTCTTTATTAATATAACCAACTTCTATTTCTTCTATTATACAATCACTTCCTTTATCTTTTAATATCTTATTAATTATTTCAATTGTTGGTTGTTCATTATTTACTATATAATCTCTTACTAGTATATTAATTCTATTAAGTAAGTTAATATTTAATATATTAGTTTCTTCATTAATTGAAAATAATATTTCTAATCCTACTAAGTAGCCTGTTGGTGTTTCTATTACTTTTATATCTTTCTCTTCACTTTTTCCTAAATTAATAAAGAAATCTTTAATTATATTAGTCTTAATATTATATACAATCTTATTGTATATATAGTTTATTAACATATCATTACCAATTGTATTTATTATATTCATAATTATTCATTCTCCCTTTTATAAAATTATTCATTATATCTTTTATATAATGTAACTTATATAATAATATATAAATAAAAAATTAGTATAAGGATAAATATATTTTCTATTATGAAAATATATTTATCCTTATACTAATCTCAAGATTATTTTTACATATAAAAATAGTGTAACTCCCTCTCCGATGGATATTATCAAGGGGGCAGTAGGGTGCTTCGTTTATATTTTTACAATATGCTTCGGTAATACTAGTGAATTGGTTTATTAATATTATTATTTGTATGTTTGCGTTAATGCTCTGTTTTATTTTTTATATTAACGATAAATGTTAATATTGGGCATATCAATTGATATGCCCAATATTTTTATCAATATGCTTTGTATTATAATTTATATGTATATAATATTATATACATATTATTATTATTTAGAACCAGTTTAGATTAAATAAATTTATCTTTATGATATGTTTATGTATAAGTTTTTTTTAAATTTAGAATTAATCTTTCAGATTAATCAATACTTTTACCCTACTGCCCTTGAGCGATTTTCAATTATTGTCTGTTCTCACAGACAATAATCTCAATCATGGCCTACAATTCACTCGCGTGAACGCCCCCTTGATCCAAAATCGTCAATATAAATTATGTAACGACGAATCATTACAATTGTAATTTATACTAACGATTTTACACATCTTCATATTGATAAAAACATAAAGATGCTGGATTAATTATATGTTCAATTAAATTATTTTTAATTTATTAAATTTTTAATAAAAAATAAAACCATTAGTATCAAATAATTTAATCATATTATTAATAAACTTTCTAGTCATTTTATCTTTTATTTCATAATTATTTTTAAAATATATAATAAAAATCATTGATAAATTTTTACTATAAGTTTCTTGTAATATTTCTCTAAAAGATTTATCTCTATTTTTAAGTGATATCTCATCCCAATTTTTTATTATTGAATATGAGTATAATCCTAATTTTCTTTTTTTCTTAGAAAATCCAGCTAGATGTCTAGAAAATATATAATCGGTATTAATATCACTATTCATTAATTTAAAATTATCAACCAAATTAATATAACTATTTAAATAATAAGGTTTCTTTTTAATATTCCCTATATTAAATGTAAAAAAAATATTATTACATTGACATGTATGTTCCTTATTTAAAATAATAACATCTTCTAATATATAATTAGGATAAAATAAGTATAATACTGATAAGAAATTATCTAAAGGTAATTCAATAATAGGTTCACCTATTTCTTTTGATTGTAAGTTTATTTTAAATAATTTCTTATATTTATTATCTTTAAATAAAGTAAAATAACGATTATTATTTAAATCAACATGACTAATCATATTATTATCTTTATTTATTATATATTTATCATTCATAAATAAATGAATAAATTCAATATCTCTTAATAAAGCATTAAATATAACATCTAAAGAAGGTAAACCATCTTTTAATGGTGTAATAGTTATTTTATTATTTTTAATTGTATAACGCCACCATGTATAAGTTCTTCTAGTTAATCTCTTATAAGTAACAACTCTGTCTAAAATTGGATGTATAAAATTCATAATAAAAATCACCCCTTAATTTCATATTAATACATCTCTAGCATTTAATATGAATAAAGTATGAATAAATTGAGATACTGTTTTTCCAAGTAAGTCACAGTACATTTCTTCACCCTTCCAACAATTATTTTCATCTATATAACCTAATATATCAATTTTACCAAATTTCCTCATATATTGAAATATAGCATGAGCACATTCATGTGTAATTACATTTATATTACATTTTTCTATAGGAATAAGTATTTCTCCAATTTTATTTAATGTAATATCTCCTTTATATATTTCTAAGTCTCTACATATTGCATCAAAATTACATTTTCTATACCCTCCAGTATTATTATAATAAACATACATTGATTCATGAGAATTAAATATAAATACTTCATAATATTTATCATTTCTTTGCATCTGTTGTGGATATATTTTAAATATTTTAAGTAATCCATTTACATTCATCTTAATCCTCCTTTTAATATAAAAAAATAAGAACTTATTAAAAAGTTCTCTAGATTTTAAAAAGCTATTCAAACAAAGATTCAGAATTTATTATTCATCTATAATAAAATTATCACATTTATTATAAATATTATTAACTAAAATATGAAAAAAATAATATCTGTGTTTCTCACAGATATTATTTAATATAAAGTTATTCAATTTCATAACAGAAAAATATTTGATTTTTTTGTAAGAAGCTTCTCTATACAAGTTATATATGAGGATTATCAAAATATCTCTCCACAATAATCCTTTTCTTATTCTATTGAATAATATATATTTAGAAACACTAAAAATACTAAAAAAGTTTATTATTTATTTTGTAGTTTTTATTAAATATATCACTTTCCCTTTCAATAATATTTAAATACATTAATCTTTTAAAAACTCTTGATACCTCACCCCTATCTAAATCCAAAGTACGAACTATGTCAGATTGTTCTATACGTTTAAATTCATTATTATTAAGTCTCGGTATTAAATATAATAATACTTTATAATCACTTTTAATCAAAAATGGATTTTTTGCTAAGTTCATAAAGAATTCAATATTCTTTATATTTTTTGGATCTACGCTCACCAATACCACCAACCCCTAAAAATTAAAGTGATAAAATTTTTAAATAGTTTTCAAATGAATTATGGTCTAATAACAAAGCTAAGTTATCAAAATTATTATTAACAATATCTGTTAATTTCCAATCATCTATACGGACATTATAAAAAGTTCTAGAATACAACACAAAGTCAGCATATACACCTTTTTTAAGATTATTTAAAGAATTAATTCCTGTATTAAAATCATGAAATGTTAAACTATTAATATTATCATTAATTTTATGCATAGATAAAGATGTAAACCTACTAAGTAAAATATTTGCAAGTTTATTACTACATTCAGGTATATATTTTATTTCTCGTTTACTGAGTTTCATTTCACCACTAATACATAATTGATTTTCATTACTAAAAACAACTTTAATATTTCTAATATACATTGAATTCACTCCTAAATTTAATTATTTTTTATTTAGATATCTACAAAATAGATCATACATATCAACAACACGGTTTATACCAATATCATTACTGTCATAAAATTCAACAGCTCTCCAAAGATCACTGATGATATTTATTTTATTATTTATTTCAGCAATTATTTCCTGAACTGCTCTAATATCATCTAAGATGTTTTGTGAATAATTAAATGCACGAATACAATTTAATTCTTTAAGTCTATCAATTATATTTATTAAATCCTCTTTATTAACAATAATATCTTCTACCTCTTTACAATATAAATAATTATAACTTCCACCACTCATAATTTTTTCAACCCCCTAAGTAAAATTATTCATTTACATAATTTATCCTTAAATTCTTCAATAAAATCTTTTGATAAAATTTGATTATGATATATCCATTCCCATTTAACATTATCTTTAAACTCTAGTATAAAATCTTCTGATAATACTTGTTTAGAGCTTATTAAATCCCATTTAACATTATCCTTAAATTTCCTAATAAAATCTTCAGATAAAATTTGGTAAAAACTTATGTCAATCCAATCAACCTTATCTTTAAATTCACAAATAAATTTTTCAGATAAATTCTGATTACAACTTATTGACATCCAATCAACTTTATTTTGAAATTCTCTAATAAAGTTTTCTGATAAAATCTGACAAAAACTTATTTCAATCCAATCAACTTTATTCTTAAATTCTCGTATAAATTCTTCAGATAATTTCTGTTCTGAACTTATTGATATCCAATTAACTTTATTTTGAAATTCTCTAATAAAGTTTTCTGATAAAGTCTGATGATAACTTATTTTATTCCAATTCACTTTATATATAAATTCACGAATAAAATCTTCAGATAATTTCTGATGAGACCATATTTCAATCCAATCAACCTTATTCTTAAATTCTCGTATTAATTCCTCAGATAAAAATTGAGTACAACTTATAGCTTCCCAATCAATTTTATCATTATATTTTTTAATAAATTCTTCAGATAATTTTTTATACATAGATATATTTGCCCAATTAATTATATCTTCATTACATTCAATTATATCTATAACAATATCATCTTTCTTAATAAGAATATCATTCATATTAAACAACCACCATTCATATTTTATTTATATTTTTTCATTATAATAATATATATTTTTATTTATTAATATTTTTTCTACCTATATACATCATTATACCATAATAACCTCCAGTTATTCTTTTTGGTTCCTTCAGATATAAATCATTTAATGCAATAATTTCAAAATCATTAAAATAATTTTTCATTTCATTTTTAGTGATAGGTATTTGTTTAAAATTTAAATAATTGATATCATTTTTTGATAATTTATTATCTAATAACATTTTATTTTTTTGATTAATATTAAATATTGGGTCATTTTCAGAGAGTGTATTAATAAGAACTACTCCATTATAAATTAAACCATTTTTTATATTATTTATAAGTTTTTTAATATTATTTTTTGATAAATAAGATATTGTCATTGAGCATATAATTAAAGAATATGTGTTTACAGGTATATTAAAAGATGTGATATCTTCTGTTTTAAATATACATTTAGAATTACAATATTTATTTTTAAGTTCTTCAATTATAACATTAGAAAAATCAACACCTTCAACTGAAAACCCATTTTGTAATAAAAAATTTACGTTTTTACCAATACCTATTCCTAATTCAAGTGATTTACCTATTGGAATATATTCTAAACATTCTTGTAATAATATATCAGGATTTGGGTTAAAATAATGATCTCCAATAGTATAAATATTATTATAGTGGTTTTTAATACTATTTATTTCACTTTCTTCCAATAAAGAAAACATTTAATAATAAAACCTCCTTTTATTTAATATTTTTTTCTCTAATTAAAAGTTGTTGAACAAATAATTAATGACTAATTTTATTAAATTTTTCAGGAGGTTACTGATGACAAATGCCTGGACATCTGCTCGGTAATAACAAACTTTTGACCTTAATTAATTCTAAAGATAATTTAGAATTTAAGGTTTCTTTTGTTACCACACTCGTAGAGTATTTTTATCTGTTCACCAACATCTTTATAATAAAAAAATTATAAGGAAAGGTTGGTGAACAGATTTTGATTTTTATTTCTGATATACCACATTTAAAAACCTATAAGCAAAAAGTTCTATTACCTAAAGATGAGAAGTATCCTAGTATTAATAGTGTAGTTTTTATTATTAATAATAACATACAATCATCTATAGGACTATTAAACCATCAATTTATTAAGAATAATAACATGTATCATTTTTATTTTATGGATCACGTATATAACGGTAAATTATTTAATAGAACTTTTAGAGTTTTATATCGTAATGAAAGAAATGATATTTATAATAATATAGAAAAAGAAGTTCGATTCATACAAACAGTTCTAGATTTACATTCAGTAAATAAGAAAAATATATATGTTGATTTAATAAAACATAATAGTTTATTCTTTCAATTAAGTAAAAAAGTTAATTTTACAATTCGTATTAAAAATTATATAGATTATCTAGATAAGTTAATTAATGATAGTCATTTTAATCAGTATAAGTATAAAACTATTTGTATTGATATTAATAGTTGGGTTAGTGATTTAAAGACTCAAATAAAAGGTAAATTAAATTTTGATAATCCAATATTTATTATTTATTATTGTATGTATAAATACCTTGAAAAATTTAAAGAACTAGGGGATATTAATATTATTTTCTATACTAATGATAGTGTATTAAGATTAAATCCTTCATTATGTGATAAAAGCTCATATTCTTTATTTAAGAAAGAGATTATCAAAGCGTCTCCTAAAAGTTTATTAGATATGAGTGAAGATAATATTGAAAAAGTACTAAAAAGAAAAGATGTTGCTGATAAAATAATAGGATATCTTAATGACCAACATAGATTTGTTGGTGATGATAAAACTGAAGAAGATGAAAATTTTGAAACTAGTATTGAAGATAAAGTAGATGAAATAATTGATGCTAATAAGTTAGATAATAATAGTAATGATGAGATGTATAGTGAAGTTTCAAAAGTTATTATTAATGATGATGAAATTATAAAAAAAATTCATATGATGAATCAAGAGAATAAAGTTGGTAGAAGTACAGCTTCTATTAAAAGGGACGAAGAATTAAGAAAAAGACAAAAAGAGATAATAAAAGATAAAATAGGAATAGATAATATCTATGAAACTAATAAAGAACAACTAGATATTCCTAAATTTGATGTTACAGATAAAGTTAATACTACTAATAAAAATGTAACTACTATAAGATATCCTCAATTTGAAAAAGCTTATAATGAAGTTCTTCATGAAAAGGATTTACTTAATAATATAAAATTTTTAAATGAAAAATCTATTCCAGTTTATATTAGAGGTATAGAACGAGTTGATTCATCCGATGAATTAAATTTAAAAGAAACATATACTTTTGATTTAGAAGATGAAAATAGAGTTAGGCATAAATTAAAATTTGATATCCCTAAATTTATAGATGATAAATTTTTATATCTTGGTGGTAATAAAAAGATTATTATGAAGCAATTATTTATGAAGCCAGTGGTTAAGACTGGACCAGATGAAGTACAGATTTGTACTAATTACAATAAGATGTTTATTAGACGCTATGGTAATAAAATATCATCTAAAATAGAAAAAATGAGAAAATTATTATATGAACAAAAAGAAGGTAAAGGTATTAAAGTTAAATATGGTAATAATTTATCTATTAATAACAAATATGATACTACTATAGAATATGATGAATTATCTAAAAGCTTTACTTATATCCGTATAGGTAAAACTGAATTTTATTTTAATCAAGATGATGCTACAAATATAGTTAAAGATAAAAAAATAAAACTTAATCAAAATGAATTCTTATTAGGTCTTATTGAAAATGGTAAAAATCCAATACCTATTACAATTGATAAAAATACTCAAAAAATAGGCACATCTTTCGATATAGTTGACTATATACTTTCTATGTTGACACAAGGATTAGTGCAAGATTTTGATGATACTAAAAGTGGTAAGAAATTTGTTTACACTAGAGCTTATATAATGGAAAGACATGTTCCAGTAGTTTTGTTAATTTCATTCTTAGAAGGTTTATCTACAGTAATAAAAAAAGCTAATATTAAACATTATTTTTCAGATAAAAGACCTAAAGATATTACTCATAATGAGGGAATAATTCAATTTAGTGACGGGTATTTAATATATGAAAAATATCCATTTGAAAATTCTTTATTAATGAATGCATTTGCAGATATTCCAACTAAAACTTTCGAATATGGTGAATTTGATTCAAAAGATGTTTATTTATCTTTATTTGATACTTTATATGGTAATAGGATAATTGGTAATGCCTTTCTTAACTCATATGAATTTTTAATTGATCCTATTACAAGAGAAGTATTAGAAGATTTAAACTATCCAACAGATTATGTTTCTTTAGTTTTATATGCTAATTCTTTATTAGCAACTAATTCATATATTAAAGAAAATAATATGAATTTATATAGAATAAGATCAAATGAACTGGTTAATGCCTTATTATATAAAGAAGTTGCTAATGCTTATATTAAGTATAGAACTACTTCTTTAAATAATAATCCTGTTAAAATTTCTGTACCACAAGATGTTATTATTAAAAAGATACTTGTTGCACAGACAGTCGAGGACTACAGCACATTAAATCCTATAACCGAAGTCGAGAAATCCCGTATGATCAGTCCAAAAGGACATTCAGGAATGAACCTGGATGAAGCGTATACACAAGATAAAAGAGCATATGATAAAACGATGCTTGGTATAATAGCTATGTCAACTTCACCGGATTCATCGTGTGGAGTAACAAGACAACTTACATTAGAACCCAATATAAAAAATCCGAGGGGATATATCGATATAAATGACGATAGATTAGAAATTTTAAAAGATGCAAATCTATTTTCTCCAGCTGAATTATTATCTCCTCTCGGAAATACAAGGGATGAACTTGCTATTGTCCCACTATGTAGAAATATATAGTTAAAAACTCTTCTAATTGTCGGGGACATCCTTAACGCTCTTATTACCAAACTAATATAGTAATATATTAGTGGTGAAGGGTAATGCCTTAGGTATGGTAACAAGATAAGAGATTGGGTTATCCGCAGCTAAGATTCCTATAAATTTTATAGGAATAAAGTTCAAAGACTATCGAAAGCATGTTTATTATTGATATAAAATATAATAAACAGAAGTGAGTAGAGTAGGGAAACCGAAACGGAGAGCATCTGAACACATAATGGTGAAGATGATGATATAGTCTGTCACTTATGGAAATCATAGGTGGTTCCTGGATAGCATAAGAACAGCGATAAATAAAACTTGTCGCATTATCTAGTAATAGATAAATAAAAAATCTCCTTAATTGTCGGGAAATCTCTTAGAGCCTAAAACTACTAAGTTATATTAGTAATAATATAATGGCTTAGTCTAATCAACTAAGGTATAGTAATAAGGTTTTAGGATTGAGTAATCCGCAGCTAAGATTCTAATATATTAGAATAAAGTTCAACGACTATCGAAGGCAAACTTATTATAGAAATAAAAATATAATGAGTTTGTTAGTAGAGTAGGGCTCAAGTGAGTTCTGAAATGGGAGACTCCTTATTATTTAATAATAAGGATGAAGATATAGTCTTATATCCTAAGGAAACTTAGGGAAGTTCATAAAAGAACTGCATAGATTAACGATCTATGTGAAATAAATGGAGTGTAAAACAATCGAAACATATCGTACCTGTAGTTAAACAATCACCAGTTTTATTATCTAATGGAGTTGAACAAGTTATTCAATATCACTTATCTGATGATTTTTCAGTTGTAGCTAAAGATGATGGTGAAGTTGTTGAGATAGATAGTGAAACTGGTTTAATTATTATTAAATATAAAAATGGTGAAACTAAAGTAATTGATACAAGTCCAAAAGTTGTAAAAAATGGTAAACTAAATGCCCACTTATATGGTGACATATATGTGAATCTTCTTTAATTGTCGGGGAAACTCTTAGAACTTTTTATTATATAATAAAAAGATTGAGTAATCCGCAGCCAAGTCTCATAGTAAAAAAAATAAAGTTCATGAAGAACTCTATTACAAAGATATTGGAAAATTTTATAAAAAATCAAATACTCCATGGTATTTTATTGTATAACAAAGTTGATGATGAGTTGATCTGAGTTCTTTTTTAATAATTTTAAAATCTATATCTATCAAATATTTCTCTAATAAGGGAAGTGTTTCTTCAATGAATATATTAAAAAGTTCTAAGTTCTTTTTAGCTATGAAAAAGTCACTAATTTTTTTGATATCATTATTATATCTTTTTAGTTCATTTTCATACCTCTGGGTAAAGAATTTTTTAGTTAATTCTATCGATATAGGATTACAAAACTCATCACTTAACTCATTAATATTCCTCATTATAATATCTTTGTAATTAATTTCTCCTTGCTTCATTTTATTTATCATTCCTTTCTTTTTTATATTACGTAAATAATATATAAATGAAAAATAATGAAATACTATGAGAAAGGTTCAACGACTATCCCTTTGGCTTTGAAATAAGCAATAGGAGTAGGGCTCAAGTGAGTGGGTGAGAATCCCTTAAATCGAAATAGGAAGCATCCTTATGAGATGAAGATATAGTCTAGTATCTTATCGAAAGATAAGGAAGTTCATAAGAGAACTGCATAGATTAACGACCTATGTGAATATATATCGGCTGGTGGTTTCTTCTTATCAAATAAATTAACATGTAATTTGAAAGTAGGGCAAAAAATAAAAAAACGAGATATATTAGCTTATGACAGTAACTTTTTTAGTAATAGTAAATTATATGGTAATAGATTCAATATTGGTTCATTACAGAAAATAGCGTGTATGTCCTCATACTCAACATATGAGGATTCTACTTTTGTCACTAAGAAATTATGTGAAGATATGGCAACTGAGATTGTTATGGAAAAACCAGTTGTCTTAGGTAAAAATGCTAATGTTGATTATATTGTTGAAATAGGTCAAAATGTTAGTGTTGGTGATGAACTAATTAGATTTGAAGTTTCTTTTAAAGATGAATCACTAAATAAATTTCTTTCAAATATTGGAGATGAATTAAAAGAAGAAATTAAAGCAATGGGTAAAACACCTATTAAAACTAAATACTCTGGTGTAATTGAAGACATTAAAGTATATTCAACTGTAGATGTAGAAGAACTATCTCCAACATTAAAAAAAATTGTTAATAATTATTATGATAGAATTAATAAGAAGAAAAAAATTATTAATAAATATAATAAAAGTGATTCTGTATATAAATGTGGTATAATGTTAAATGAACCTGTAACTAAGATTGAAACTAAAGATGGTAAAGTTAAAAGTCATACTGTTAATTCAGGAGTTTTAATTATATTTTATATTAAATATAAAGATACAGTTGGTGTTGGTGATAAGATATGTTTCTTTACTGCTTTGAAATCTATTGTCGGTGAAGTTATCCCTGAAGGATATGAACCATATTCTTTATTTAGACCAGATGAGAAGATTTCTTCAGTGGTTGCTCCAGGAGCAGTAATGAATAGAATGACCCCTTCTGTTATTCTATCAATGTTCGGTAATAAAGTATTGATAGAATTAAAACGAAAATTAAAAGATATTTATGATGAATAAATAAAATTAATAATATCAATAGAGAAAATTCTCTATTGATATTATTTTTTATATTATCATTTTTTGTTTAATAAAAAAACATTAATTTAAACAATAAACTTTTAATGAAAGGGGTTGTAATAATAAATTGGATATAAAAAATAAAACTAAAATTAAGACTAAGTCACCCACAGCATTAAATTGGTTTAAAAATGTTGGAAAATCTTTAGGTTATACTACAACTGAATTAATTGAAGAAATGATTCCTGCTCCAATAGAATTTATTAAAAGTAATACTCAAACATTTAAAAATTTTTATGATGAATTACGTAAAAATAAATCAATAAATAAAAAATTGTCGGATCAAATGATAAAGAATGAATATATCAATATAGGTCAAACAGCAATAAAAAATGCTTTAAAAGATATTAAATCAGGTAAGATTTATAACAAAGATAGACAAGATGAAATATTTAATGATGATATTGATTTTGAATTTGGTGATGATATAAATTTTGATAATGAAGATTATAAAGTTTCATCAGATACAACATCTGAATCAAGTACAAGTAGTTCTTCACCTACTATCAACAGAGTGAATATTACTTCTAATATCAATAGAAATAATCCTATGGTTAGAGCTGTAGAAAGACAAACTGAAGCTATATATAATACAACTCAAGCTAGTGATAAAATATCAATATCTTTAGCTACTAATCATATGATGATAAATAGAAAAGTAGGGGAAGATATAAATACAGGTTTAAGTGCTATAAATGATAATTTAAGTTTACTTGTTAATTTTCAAAGTGAATCAATGACTAAATATATAGGTACTACATTTAAATACTATGAAGAAAGTTTGAATGTATTTAACAATATTCATGAGCAAATGAAAAAAGGTACTATTACTGTAGATGATAAGACAGGTAAAGAAAAATTTGATCCTATGGAATCAGTTTTTCTTTCTAGAGGTGGGTTAAATCTATCAGGTTATGCTAATTTAATTAAAAAACAGTTTGGTACAGCTGTAGACCAAGATATGATTTTATCTCAATTAAAATATATGTTATCAGATAAAGACCAATTAAAATTTTTAGCTGCTTCACCTATAAGTTTTTTATCTACTAAGATAGTAACTGCATTTATTCCGTCTATGTTAAAACAAACATTAACTAGTATGAATAAAAGTTTTGAAAATTTCTTCCCAGCTTTATTAATGAAAGCTAATAGAATGGTTGGTTCTCAAAATCCAATACTTAATTTCTTAGGTCAAGTTTTTGGTATAAATGTAAAACAGAAATCATCTGTTGATTTATCTCAATATAATAAAGGTAAAACTGCTTTTGATGGTTATACAAAGAAAGCTATAACAGAAGTAATACCAGGATATTTAAGAAAGATTTTAGCTGCATTAAATGGTAAAGAAGAAGTTGCTTTTGATTATGATAATGGTGTTTTTAAATCTATGGATTCTATGAATAAAGATTTTCAAAGTACTGTTAATAGAAGTATATTAAGTAGTTTTTCTGATGTTATGAATGAAATAAAAGACAAAGCAAATGCTTTTAATATTCAAAATGATGAGGAACGAAAGAAATTTAATAAAGACTTAGAAAGTTTTTTCTTAAAACTTCCTAGTTTAAATAAATTAATAAATCCTATAAGAACTAAAGATAATGATGGTAATAGTATAAATGAATTAAAAACTGTACATGATTTTGGTAGTGAAGAAATGAATAATTTCTTTAGACAATTAGTACTATCACTTGATAAAGGTGATATTCAGAAAATGTTTGGTACAGATGTATTAAATGCTAGAAAAAATAAAGAAAAAATATATAATGATGCTGAACTTAATCCATTAAGATATAACGCAGCTTTAATTAATAATCAATTAAATTTTGATGATCATATTAAGAGAAATAAATATAATAAAAGTCAATTTGAAGTAAAAAAAGGTTTTGGAGTTTTATCTAAAACCGATCAATTTAATAAAATTGATTTGGACTATTTACGTGATATTAAAGAAATTTTATTAAGAGGTATTAAAGTATTCCCTGTAACTCAGATAATTAATCCAGATGGTTCAATATCTCAACCAAGTTTTGAATATCATGATACACAATTAAGAAGAATGAGAAGTCAGGAAAGAGAAAGAGATAGAAAATTTAAAGTAAAACCCCAACAAGATACTGAAATTACACCTGAATTAGAAAGGATTAATAGACAGCAGGGTAAAAGAATAGTTAATAGATTATCAGATTCAGATATAACTCCTGAAGAAATGAGAGAACAAATTAGAGTATTTGATGAACAAAGAAGAAGTGATTCAGAAAGAGATAGAAGACAACAAAGTGGTTGGTTAGGAAGTTTTATATCTGGGGATATGCAAACTAAATATAATTTATTAAGAGAAAAAGTAAGAGATATCTTTAATACACCTGCTAAATTACTTAATACTGTATTTAAAAAAATAGATGAAACTATGTTTAAAATAGTCTTTGGTGATGATGACAAAGGTAATTCTTCTTTTCTTAATAGAACATGGTCTTTAATGCAAAGTAATTTTCAAAAAATGTCTGAATGGTTTAAAGATAAAATATTTAATCCTATTAGAGAATCTTTATTTGGACCAAATGGTTTTATAACTAAATTAAAGAATTCTGAATTATTTACAAAAATTAAATCTAATTTTAGTAAATTAACAGATTTTTTATTTGGACTAAAAGATTCTACTGGTAAAAGAAAAGGTGGGATGTTTTCTGATACATCTAACCATCTTTTAGATATATTTGATAGTGCTAAATACTATTTTACAGGTAAAGCTTATATAAATAGATCAGGATTATCTTTTCCTACTAATAATAAAAGTGTATTTGGTGAACTAAAATCAATGTTTTCAGGTTTTAAAGATACTATAAAATCTTATTTATTTGGTAGAAGGAATCAAGATGGGAATATACAAGAAACAGGTATTCTTTCAACAGCTATTAATAGTATAAAGGATGGTTTTCAAAACTTTTCAAATGCTATTTTTGGTCCACAGAAAATTGGTGGTAAGGATAATAAAAATTATGTAATAGTTAGTGATTTATTTAAGAAGTTTAAAGAAAGATTACCTAAATCATTATCTTTTGGTATTATCGGAGCTGGTAGTGGGTTATTAATGGGTGGTAAGTTAGGTTTATTAGGTTCATTATTTCTTCCTGGTGGTCCTATTGGTGGAGCTATTGTTGGTACCACAGTTGGTTTCTTATCTCAATCAGATAGATTTAAAGATTGGTTATTTGGTTCTAAAGATATTAATAATAATCGTATTGGTGGTTTTATTAATAAGAAAACTCAAGAGTTCTTTAAAAAAAATAAAGTTGGTATCGTTGGTGGTGCCAGTTTAGGAGCTCTTAAATCTATATTAGGATTTGGATTATTACCCTCGTTCTTTTTACCTGGTGGTCCTATTGGTGGTGCATTATTTGGTGCCGGTTTATCAATGTTAGTTAGTTCAGAGAAATTTAAGAAATTTATGTTTGGGGATTTACAAGCAGACGGAAATAGAATTGGTGGAATAGCTCAAAAAATATTTGGTAAAGTTGATAGAAATAAAGCTAAAAAGATGTTTGGTAATGTTAGTGCTGGTATAATAGGTGGAGCTGGTATAGGATTCGTAACTAGTAAATTTGGTTTATTAGGTGCCGCTTTATTACCAGGTGGTCCTTTAGGTGGAGCCTTATTAGGTGCCGCCGCCGGTATTGCTCTATCTTCTGAAAAATGGAAGAAGTTAGTATTTGGTGAATTTGATGATGAAACTCAATTAAGAAAAGGTGGTTTATTAGGTAAAGTTATTAATTGGACTAATTTAGAAATTCTTCAACCTATTAAAATTAAATTACAAGAAATAAATTTAAATGTTAAAGAATGGTTTACAAGAAGTATTGCTAACCCATTTCTTAATGCAATTGATCCAATTAAACATGAAATAAAATTAATGATACGTAGTTTAAAAGATAATTTTGTAGAAGGTTGGACTAGTTTTAAAGTTTTTATTGGTAATGTATTTGAAAAACATGTAGGTGCACCTTTTGGTAAATTTATGGAAGATAGAGTTATGAAACCATTAAGAGGATTTATATCAAAAATATTAGGTGGGATTGGTAGAATTGTTGGTAGTATTGTATCAGCACCATTTAAAGGTATGGAAGGTTTATCAAGAGGATTAAATAGAAAACATATGCAAGCTGGTTTAGATGCATATGTTGAAGAAGGTTGGAGTGATTTATTAGATTTTAAAGGTAGAAGACAACGTGGAGAAAAAATAGGTTTCTTTGGTGGATTAAAGAAATTTAAAGATATTTATTTTAATAGAGAAGCTAGAGAGGACGCTAAAAATAGTAGTAAAGGTGCTCCATATTCTAAGCAATTAGAAATTGATAGACAAAAACGTGAAGAAGAGGCTAATACTAAATTTTCCAATGAAAGAGAAAACATAAGAAAAATGTGGAGTTCTTGGAGAGATAGAAAAAGAGCTGGTGCTGATAATAATTATGATAATTTTAGTCCTGATGGTAAAGTTGTTAAAAACCAGTATTACCCTCCAGATGAACAAAGAGTAGATAGAAATTCACCTAATCCAATTAATGATGTTACAGATGATATAACTAGAAGAACTGGTAGGAAAGGAAGAAGAGGTAAACCTAATCCTAAACCTGTAAATGATCAAAGTGTAATTATATTACCTGGTTCAGTTCAACAAGATGACACATCAACGATTGTTGATGATGTTACAGATGTTATCTATAGAAGAACTGGAAATAGATCAAATAGTAGAAGAGGAAAAAAATCAACAACATCCCCACAACCTATTATTAATCAAAATGAACAACAATCTGAAGAGTCATCACAACCAATTATTAATCAAAATCAACCACCTAGTAAAAAACCATCTACTACAAGAATTAAATCATCTAATGAATTATTACTACAGATAGCTACTGATGTAAGAACTATTGCTAAAGAAGTTAATGGTCAATTAGATGGTGTTGGTGGTAATGTTTATAAAATAAGAAAATTAATTCAATCACAACAAGGTATATCAGATGAAGATTTAAGTGGTGAATCGAATAGAGATAGGATTGGATTCTTTGGTAAAATAAGAAGAATGTTATATAGACCAATAGATACTATTAAAGAGAAAGTATTAGGTTCTATTAAATTTGTAACTGATAAAATTACTTCTGTAGGTAAAACAATATTTGATTTTAGTAAAACAATATTGGTTACTATACCTAAACAAATATTTTCAACTATGTACAATATAGGTTCTGAAATATTATCAATCGGAAAAGAAACTTTTCTTAATATAATTAAATTACCTGGTCAATTATTGAATTTATTTGCTCAAACCACAAAAATATTTGCTGAATCAATTAAAATGATATCACCTGCTATTGGGGAAACTCTTAAAGGTGTTGCCAAATTATTCTCAGGTACAATGGGAATGATCGCTGAATCAATGATAGGTGTTGGTAAAGGTATTGGTCAAGTTGCTTTTAGTATTGGTGAGGCTATTGGCTCAATAATATCTACTTTTAGTAAAGGTTTGATGAGTGTAGTTCCAGTAGTAGGTAAATTTTTATTGACATCTAGTAAGATGATTATGGATTTCGGATTTGGTATAATTAAGAATGTTGGTGGTTTATTAACAAGTATTACTAAATCTTTATTTAGTATAGCAACATCACCAATTAGATTTGCAGCGGATATGCTTGGTAGAGCTGTAGGTATTAAGAGATCTGAAATGTATATTACAGGTGGTGTTATTGATGTAGTTAGAAGGATTGGTGATAATACCTCTGACTTTACACAAAAACCAAAAGATGATAATAGAAGTAATATATTTGATAATTCAGATAATGTTGTTATGCCAGTAAGAGTAGATGGTGTTACTTCAGTTAGAATTGTTGGTTCGGATAGACCAATTCCTATTTATTTTAATATGAATATGAATCAAAATCAACGTAGAAGTAATTCATTTAATAATAATATATCAGGATTGCCTAATTCAATTAATACGGGAAATAATAATTATTTAGTTTCTTCATTAACGAATGCACTTGATATATTTGATACAGAAAATGATAAAGAAGAAGAAAATAAACGAATAGAAAAAGAAAGAGAAAAAGAATTATATCAAAACCAACTCGAAGTTTCTAAAAAAACATCAGGGTTCTTAATAGCTCAAAATAATTTAAGAAATGAAAAAGATTTTACTAGAAATAATGAAATAAGACAGACATCATTATTGCAACAAATTGCAAATATATCAAAAAATCAACATGAAAGTTGGTTATCACTATTTGGTAAGAAAGGTATTTTAACAGTTGCCTTTTTATTAACACTACCATATTTAGAAAAAATATTTAAATGGATTAAGGGATTTTTTGGTGGTGATGATGATACTGGTATTGGAGGTGGTATATCTACTGTTGTTAAAAAGGCATTAGGTTTAATAGAAAAAAACGATGGTAGTCGTAAAGATGCTGAAGATAAAGATATTATAAATGCTCAGGGTAGAGAAAGTTATATTAAAGGTACCGCTGTTTTAGCAAGAAGATATAGTCCTAAGTTAGTAAAAGCAATAGAAAAAGGTAAAGATAAAATAGCGAATTCTAATATTGTAAAAAATGTTACTAGATATGGTTCAAATTTAAAAAATGCTTTTAATCCATCAAGTACTGTCAGAGGTGGAACTATTGATGCATCTTTCAAGGTTACTGATGATACTGGTAAAATAATTAAAGAAGTTACTGTAAATGATTCAAATAAAATTATTCAAGCTATTAAGAATACTTTTGAGAGATTTTTTAATAATTCATTTGTTAAGAAACTATTAGGTTCATCTGCTGGTAAAATAGCTAGTAAAATAATAAATGAAGTTACTAAAGTATTAAATTATAAGACTATGTTTAATAATATGGCTAAATTATCAAAGGCTTTTTTAAGAACAGGTGTTATTATGTTTGCTGCCCCTGTAATAATATCTTGGGATTTAGCTACAGGTGCCTATGAAGCATCAAGAATATTTAAAGTTGCAAATGAATCTGTTGATGGTAAAATGCAAATAGCTTCTTCTGTAACTAAAGCATTAATAGGATTCTTCCCAGTAATTGATATTTTATCAGAAATATTTAATGAGCAGACTGGTATGAGTTTAAAACAATATGTTGCAACAACTATTTATTCAATGTTAGCATCAACAGAAGAAATTAAAAAATTAGAAGTAGATAAAAAAGCTTTTGAGCAAGATAAAAATGAGTATAATGAAAAAAATAAAACTAAACTATCATTAAATGCATATAATGATATGAAAAATAAAACGTTCTTCCAGAAATTTATTAGTAATCCCTTATCAAAAACTAAAGATTTTATTGTGAAAACAGGAAGCAGTATCAGTAATAGTCTATCTGAAAATTGGGATAATTTTAAAGGTGGTTTTAGTAAAGGTTTTAAAATGATGGGTGATGATGTTTCTAATGCAATGTCTAAAACACCTGAAATGATTAAAACATTTAAGGATACATTATCTAAAAATTGGAAAGAACTAAAAGATAATAGCGAAAAACAATGGAATAATATGAAAGGCTTTGTTTCTAAATCTTTAAAGGATACTAATAATACGTTGGGTATATTATTTGGATATAAAGATGAAGAAGGAAATGATGTTAGTTTTACAGAAGGATTTAATAAAGGATTTAAAGGACTTATAAAAAGCATTAGAGATAGTTGGAAAGATATTGGTGATGGTGCTAAATTTTATTGGGATAATACAAAAGCATTCACAGAAAGAAAATGGAAAGAATTAAGTGAGAAATTACCAAAGGCATTTGAAAGTTTAGATAACTGGTTAGGTGAACTATTAGGATTTAAAGATAATGATGGTAATACATTATCTCTATCTGATTTTGCTAGTAAGCAATTTAATACTATTAAGAAATACTTATCCAATGGAAAAGGTTCATCGACATATTCTAGTGGAAAGGGTGGTAATGGAAACGGTGGGTTTGGTGAAGAACCTAATCAACTTAATAATTTCACTTATTATTCACAATATGATGATAGATGGGGAAAAACAACATATGATTTAAGTAAAGGACATTCATCACAACCCACATTATCAGCCAGAGGTTGTGGTCCAACTTCTATGGCTATGGTTGTGAGTCAATTAACAGGTAAGAGATATGAACCACCTCAATTAGCTAAGATAGCTCAAGAAGGTGGATACAGTACAAATGATGGAACAACCTGGGGATATTTTAATAAAGTTGCTAAAGATTTTAGTTTAGATACATCAACTGTTAATCCATCTAATACAATAAATTATCTTAATAATGGTATGCCTGTAATTCTATCTGGTAAAAGAGATAAATATTCATTTAATGATTCTCCATTTACGCCTGGTGGACATTATGTTGTTGCTGTTGGAAGAGATGAAAAGGGAAATATTTTAATAAATGATCCTAGAGGTTCTAAATTTTCTAAACCATATAATTATAATAAAGTAATTAAAGAAGCTCGACAAGGTTGGGCTTTTAGTTATAATGGTGGAATATTACCACCTAATATAGTTTCTTCTGATAATTCAAATAGTTCTAATAAAAAACTATCTACACTAGATTTATTTGCAAAAATGATAGAAGCATTTACATTATATGAGGAAAATAAAAGATTAGGGACAAATAAAAAATTATCATGGGATGATATTGAGGGTACTAGTAATGATTTTAATGTTTCAGTAACTACAACTAATGATTCTAATAGTTTAACTAATTTTGTACCTAAAACTTTACAAGAATCTATTTTAAAGAAAACATTAGAATTATCAATAGGTTCAGAATCATCAGGTGATTATACTAGTTCTAATAATGATATTAATGCATCAACAGGCAAAAAAATTTCTCCATCAATAGGTATTTTACAATGGAGAGGTAATAATGCTAAAACTTTAATGCAAAAAATGTATGAACAACTACCTGGTAATAGTGAGGCGAATTATTTTGCCAATCAAGTAGATTGGGGTAATAAAAGTCCTTGGAATGATATTCAAAGAGCAAGATTGAAAAAATACCTTGGAGATAATTTAAGTGTAAGTCAAAAAGTTCAAAATGAAATGGCATTATCACATATTAGAGATACAAATTTAGCACCAGTTTATAAATATGGTGTTAATACCAATAAAATAAAAGATCCGAGATCAATAGCATTTCTTGCTGATTTTGCTAATACAGGACCAGCTCTTGTTAAACCATTTTTAGATAAATATAATCCAAATAATGGTGGAAAACCTGAATTTGAACATTTTATGGATGAATTTAAGAATAAGAGTTATTGGGGTAATAAAGGGATTTATGCTAGTAGAATAAAAAACACTTATTCTAAATTATCTGGATGGACTCCTGAAGTTGGTGGTAATGGTAGTTTTAATATATCATCTAATTTTGATAAAACTGCTGGTGGTTTTGGTGGAGAAGAACAAATTATACTCAATAGTAATAAAATTAATTTAGAAAGATTTACAGGTGGATTAGGTGATTTATCAACATCTATTTCTAATAAATATAAAGGTGAAAACCTCGGAATTAATCGTAATATATTTGAAAGTTTAAATAATGGAACAGGTGAATATATTACTAATAATAGTAATAATACACAAAGTTCAAATATATCAATAAATGAAATTGTTACTGTTTTAAAAGAAATTGCAATAAATACTAACACTACATCAAAAGGTATTAATGAATTAACTAATAAAGAAATAATAATTAATGTAGAAAATAAACCAAGTATAAATGATAATAACCAAAATAATACTATTAATCTAAATTCACAACAACCTAAAAACGCAACATTTGTCAGTCCGTTTTTTCAATCTATGAATGAAAGAAGTAATACTGGAAATAGTAAGGAACAACGAGAATATACAATAGCTAAAAAAATAGCCGGTGGGAGAGTTAATTAAAAATAAAACCAAAAAAACATAATGATAAGATATTTAATTATATCTTCCATTATGTTTTTTAGATATTTGAGGAGGTAAAAAATAATGCGACAAGAAGTTAAAGTAGTAACTAAATCAAATTTAAATATACGTTCCGCAGCCGGAACAACTAACTCAGTAGTTGGTTCATTGACTCCTGGTTCAATAGTTATGGTTACAGGGATAGTCGATATTGGTACTCAAACATGGTATAAGCTAGACGATGGTAGAGGATGGATTTGTGGATATAACCCAGGTGGTGGTGGAAATGGTGTTTATCTTGAATTAATTAGAGATTTAAATAATTTACCAGAAGTATCAATAACACCAGTACCGAATGATTCATCTACCGGAACAGTTAGTGAAACTAGTAGTACTGCAACTAGTTTAGGTTTAGATCAAGCAATAATTACAATGTTATATAATCAGGAAAGAAGTAAAATTAAAAAAATATCTGCATCGACTAGATTATTTGGTTCACCCTTTCAATTTATTAAACAAACTGATTTTAGAATTAATGAATTAGATTTAGGTAGAAAATATTTAGAAAATATAATAGCTGAATCACCAATTGTTTTTTTTACTCCTGGTAGACCAAACTATTTACCTAATGTGTCATCCTCACAAAAAGAAGCACTACAAAAGTTTTTTACTAATATGCAAACTAATGAATCTACTTCTAAAAACATACTGAATGAAATAACTGGTAGTGATGATGTACGTTATTTTGATTTTATTAATGATTTTGCTGAATATATGAGATATGCTAATTTATTATGTAGAATGTGTGCTATATATCTAGGTATTGAAGATAAAAAAGCCTTTGGAACAAGCACAACATATAAGTATTATGACTGGACTGATTATAAATATAAAACAGGCTATGTATCTAAAAATACCGAAGGTTCTAATAAATCTGTATTTTCTCTAGAATCTGTATCTGATGATGCATTTGAATTAATGTTTGGTAACTATAACTATATACAATTTTATGTAGAACCAAACACTTCATTTAGTGAATCTATGGGAAGTAATACAACTAGTTCTAAATTAGAGTCTATGTTTGAAACGGGACAGGGTATAATGAAAGAACTTTCTTTCTTAACAAATGCTGCCGCTTTATCAGGTGTTGATGAAGCAACTAAATCTTTTGGTGTAAATATGGAAGAAATAACACAAAAAATGGTTAATAATAATGGTGAAGGTTTCTTTTCTAGATTACTAGGAATGTCTTCAGCTGTTTTAAAAGGTTCAAATATTTTATTTCCAGAAATTTGGCAAGATTCAAATTATAATAAATCATATAATGTAACTATTAATCTAGTTTCACCTTATGGTGATAAAGAAAGTTTATATTTAAATATTTTAGTTCCATTAATGCATATATTAGCTTTAAGTTTACCCCGTCAATCTACAGCAAATAGTTTCTCTCACCCTTTCTTAGTTAAAGCTTTTAGTAAAGGTTGGTTCTCATGTGAGATGGGAATAATTGATTCAGTTCAAATTGATAAAGGTGGTAGTGGGGATGCCTGGACTGTTGATGGTTTACCATCAGAAATGAAAGTTACTATTGGTATAAAAGATCTTTATTCTAACTTAATGATAACACCTACAACTAAACCAACTTTATTTTTTGAAAACCAAGGGATGATAGATTTCTTAGCTGTAATGTGTGGTATAGATTTAACTAAACCTAACTTCTTAATTAAATTAGAATCGATGTTTTCAGTATTTTTTGGTAAAGTTATAAACTTACCTCAAGAGGCTTACAACGATGTTATTCAAAACCTTAGGGAAAAAATTTTACCATTATTCCGTATTTAATAATAAAGGATGTTTTGATAATGAAAAAAAAGTTAAATGAATATTTAATAAAATATGGATTGATACCAAAAAATTTTAATGAAAGATTTTTATATCTTATTAAAGAATTAAAGTTATCAATAGATGATATAAATGATATAAAAAAGAAGATACGAAAGATTATTAATGCTAAATGGGAGACAATAGATTTAGTATTTTATTTTTATCCAAAAGCTACACCAAGGGCACGTTATACAAGCTTTACTAAAACATTTTATGTTAAAGACGCATTTAATTATAGTATTTTATTTAAAGAATTTGTAGAGCAATCTGAAGATTTAGAAAAATTAATAACAACCCCTTGTAAATTTTATTGTGATCTATTTATACCAATGCCTTCTCAAATGAGTAAGAAAGAAAAAATATTATCTGAATTAAAATTATTATATGCTTTACCAAGACCTGATTGGGATAATGCTGGTAAGACATATTCCGATATGGTTCAAAAGCATTTAATAATAGAAGATTGTCTTATAATTGATGGGAGAGTTAGAAAATTTTATTCAATTAAACCGAGGATAGAAATGAGAATAGAATATATGGAAAAGTATGATTGTTTATTTAATAAGAAAAGAGTAGAAAAATGGAAAGTTTATAAGGATAATGAAGATAAAATAATACAAAAAGATAATATATGCTAAATAAAAATTAATTATTATGTAAACAACCAATTAGTGAATAAAATAAAGGGGGGTATAAGAATGAATCTAACATCATTAGCTTTTATAGATGATGAAAATGTAACAGGAAATATTAAATCTGAACTAAAAAAAATAAAACAAAATAAAAGATTTATTAATACAAATAATATTTTAGATAATTTATTTATAGTATTAAGTCAAAAATATCAACAGAATATACAAAGAACAGAATATGGTGTTACAATAAAATTGAATAGTATCATTAAATCAAATAATATTATTCAAGAAATAAGAAATATTATTGAATCATTTATTAATATAGATATAAATATTGATCTTTTATTTAAATTTATAGTTGAAAATAAAAATATTAGAGTTAAAATAAAACGAAATGTATAATAGATAGTATATACTATCTATTATACATTTTTTTTGTTAATGAATTAGTTTTTCAGAAATTTTACGAATTGTATCATGAGAATATTGTTCAAGTTGAACAGTATATAATAATTCCATTAATGTATACTTAGTGATAGCTTCAGCTAGAACTAAATCCATATTAATATTATACTCTTCATCTTTTATAAAGCCTTCGTCAGGTTTAGTTTGATTTATTTCATCTTCAAGACTATATTCTCCTTTAGAAACATCCTTAGTAGTAGTTCTGACTTTAAAATCATCATAGTATTCTTTTTCTCTTTTTTCTTCGTCTGCAAACCCAGGTATTAAACTAGAAATTGATTCTAAAATTTCCTTATAAGAGTGTCTTAATAAAGCATTGAATAAGGTTGTTTCTTCAATGGGGTTTTTATTAACTATAATTTTATTTAAACATTCTTTAACATCTTGTTCATTTGGAGTGTTACCATCTGTATCGGCAAGTTTATCACTAACATCATCTTCAATGTCTTTAATTAATTCTTCTTCTTTTTCCTGCCTTTGTTTTTCATCTTGTACAACAGTTAATACTTTATTTTTAACTAAATTAGATAATTCATCAATACCCAATTTAGATTTATCTAAATCAAAAGTTTCTTTTTCCTCATCATCTAATTCAAAGTTTAAAATATTTAAACTATTTTCTTTATCCGCATTACTGTTACATTCTTTAATTTTCCTTTTACATGTCCGTTTAGTTGTTGTTTCACATAAAGAACGAATTGATTTTAATATAGGTGAATCTGTTTTGATAATTGAATTTTCAAGTAGTTTATATCCTCCATTGTTATCAATATATTTATCAGTTACAAATTTGAGATTTTCATAATTCTCCATAATAAATTTATCGTCTATATGGAGCGATTTTTTAAATAATTCAAATAAAATTTCTTTAAAAATTATATCTTTACCAGTACGACTAAGTGAATCTATTTTATTTAAAATTTGCGACTCAAGGATTTGTCTTTTAACTACAGGCTCATAGGATTTTCTTTGATTAAATAACTCCTCTGATTTTTTAGCTCTATTATTAATTAATTCACAATGCTCATGAATAATACGATTTTCTAAAAAATCAAAAACACACATATTATTAGCTTTTTTAGAAATATCTGAAGATTCTTTAATACCAATAGAAAAAGGTTCTACTTTTCTTTCAGCCTTATTAAAAATACTCATATTGATAACTCCTTTCATATACCCGTTAATTTTTATTATATTGTTTTTAGTATCTATATTATTTCTATATTGATATCATCAATATCAATAGTTAAATACTCTGGTATAAAATTCATTAGTTCTTCTTTAGATAAAGTTGACATATCAACAGTTTTATTTTCTATAACCTGTATAGAAGAATCATAATCATTTATTTTAACAAATTTAAGATAATTAACTTCTCTAATATTTGTTTGTATTGCTGTAATTAAATTAGATATATATAGTGAATTATTACCTTTGATATTTATACTTTCAATATATTTCTTAATATAAGTTTTTAATTTTTTTATTAAACCATCATCATCATTATCAATAATCGGGTTTACTTTAAACCAAATCTTACAATTAACTTTATCTAATAAAATTTTTTCTTCTCCTGCTACAAAATTTTTAGAAAACCCATAAGTATTATAAAATTTAACATCAATCGAATAATTATTTGTAATTAAATTAATTACATCATCCATATTTTTATATTGTAAAAATAATCTGTGAATAAAATCATTATATTTATCGGTATCTTTCATTGTATCAGCTTTTACAAGAGGGATAAAGTTTAAAAGCATATAATAATTTAATTCATCTATTTGAACATATTTCATTCTACTTCTAATTAGACTTAGAGGTTTTATAAAATCAATTTTTTCATCTATAGTTGAATACATATTTGTTAATGAAAAATCTTGTAAATCTAGTATATGATTAAATTTATGATTCATGTTAACATCTGTATATTTATAAAACACATATATATTCATATTTGAATTATTCATCGGAATTATTTTTATTGATGGTTGACCCGTTAATATATCTTTAACATTAAGTACTCTAAACTTCTGATCTACTGTTATATAATCATCTGTTTGTAATAAAGTTTCGAAAGTAAATAAATTTAATTCTTCATCATATTTAGATAAAGTAAAATCAACATAACAAACTTCATTAATATCTGTAAAAACACCTATTACTTTAATAATTTGTGATACCGCTGTAATAATATCAGTAAATTCATCAGTAACTATATTTAAATCAAATGTCGGTATTATAGTAGTAGATAATTTATATTCATCCTCTCCAATTAAAGCATTTCTACCTATATTTAAATTATTACATATAAATTGAACTATAGAATTACTATTAACATACGAATAATCTAATTGTATTGTTTTTATTATAGAATTTAAAAAGAATCCCACTATAGCTGGTCTTTTTGTAACTGTTATTAAAAATGGATTCGTATATATGAAATCATAATTTAAAATTGTTAAATCATCATTAATTGTTTTTAATGGTATTATTTCACCAGTATCTATACTTTCATCAATATATTTAAATAAATGACCAGGTTTTAATAAAAGTCTATTCCCTTGTTCATATTCTAAATCAAAATCTAAAGGTTTTATTTTTAAATGTAATGTATTTGTACTATATATATTTTCATCTATTCCTTTACTTAGTATAAAAGAACCAAATAATCTTTCAAATGGATCATTTCTTCGTTTAGTGAATAATATATCTGCTCCATATTTATATTTTAAGTTATCAAAATATAACTGTAAATCGTTCTCAGTAGTTAATGATTCTACAGTTGAAAATTTTTTTACTGTATTTTGTTGTAATTCAGTTCTTGGTAAAATATCTAAACCTAATTTACTTTCAGTTTGTGTGATAGCGAATAAAATTATATTATTATTGTATTCATATTTCTCAGACTTAGGTATTACTGATATATTATTACCTTGATATAATGGAAAATTACCTTTACTCCCAATTGTATTAAATATATAGATTTTTATCTCTGAATTAAATTTTGGTTGGAAATAATTTTCCAACGGTGTGAATGATATGTTAATTAGTTGACTATCTTTAGAAGAGTAATAACAGAATGGTTCTTTTAAAGGAGGGGTATTAATTAATTTTTTTTGTAATTGAATAAATTGAGTAGAATCCGGTGATTTATAAAATATTTCAAAATTTGCCAGATAATCACTAAATTCTATTGGGATTGTTGGATAATTTATTTTATCATTAGTTATAATATGTTCTGTTTTAATAAATTTATTCATTTGTTTAACCTTAACTGATAAACATAAATATTTACTACCACTATAATTAATTCTTTTTATTTTAATATATGGATTATTAATATTACTAAGTGTATTATTGAAATCTAAATTATAATAAGCTACATAAATATATTCCCCAAGTTGTTTTGTAGCAATAATTTTAATATCATAATCTAACATGAACTGTATACCTTCTACATCTATAATCATATTTGAATCTAATATGAATTCAATAAATGTACCTTTATTTGTTCCTAATCTAATAACATCGTCTTCATTTACAAATAATACAATTCCCATTTCTGATGGTGTTGCAAAAATATTATCTATTTGAAATAATGACGCATAATTATAAATTGACTCGGGTAAATCTGCTTTATTAGGAAAAATTTCAGGTATAAGTGTAGCTAAAGTATTGAAAGAGTCTTCACTAATTGTAGTTATCATTTCAGTTGCATATCCTAACAAACCGACATTGAGTTGATTAACATCATCTAAATTAAAATATTTTTTAATTAAATTAAGAGAGAACTCTTTTATTGTATATCCACTACTATAATCCCTAATATTTTTAGCCATAATTATCACTCCCTAAATCTTAATTTAAATACATAATCACCATTTGCATTTTTAACAGTTTCTATAAAAGGAGACCCTGTAAATGTTTTTCCTGTAGATAATAAACCAGGTTCATAAGTTTTTTTATAAGTGAATCCACCTCTACTATTCATATTAAATTCTGCTAATGACAAAGGACTAAAATCTTCTTTAAATGAATACGCAAAACTAATAGAATACTCCGGCATTTTAAGTAAATTATTTTTAGACCAACTTGATGTACTGGATGGAATATTAGTTGGAAATAGTCCAAAATATTTAGACCAGAATAAAATAGTTTCATTATCAGGTCCACATAGAATATAATATAAACTGCAAGCATAATCTAATATTTTTTTATATATGAATTCAGCTTTAGATACTAACTCTCCTCTATAAATCTTTGAAATATAATCAACCCATGCTTTAATAGTTTTATATATATATAACTTATCATTGTCTGTAAATGAAATAGAAATATTACCAGCAGTTTTAGATTCAATATTACTTCTACCATATTGAAGTTTATATCCTGTAAATGTTTCACCATGTTCTATAGTTTTAATATATTCATCTGATAATTCAAAAGATTGTGCTGTATTTGATAGAAATGGGTTGAAATCATGTTCTGATGAAAAACTAGATGTTAGTGATATTAATAAATCAGGATTATTTTTAAAAAGATAATAATAAACAGATTCATTCTGTAATTGTGAATGTAATGAATAATTCTTATTACCTTCATAGTTAATTATATTAAGATCAGGTCTTGTAAAAAATACATGGGCAAAAGTTTTAGATAAATGGTAATCTGGGAAAGCTATTTTAAATCTATTAAAATTATGAAATAGTGAATAATTTAATTCATTAGATCCTTTATAACCAATAAGATTTAAGTTATTTTTTATTCTTTTTAAATTCTCGTCTATAAAAGAATAATCTGTTAAATAAGAATAAGTATTAACATCATCATTATTAATAATACGTTTTAATGAATCGATATCGGTAACACCAGTACCTGTTTTATTTAATTGTGAAGAAAAGGTTGTTGTATTTAAAGTATTATCATTTTGACCTTCATTAAGTGTATTACTGCTACTACTACTAATTGTAATAGATTTTGGTATTATAAATACATCAGTAGGTGTTGTTGGTGAGGTTTGTGTACCTGAATCTTCAAAATCTTGAACCATTTCAAGATAAACACCATTTCCACCACCACCTGGGTTATATCCACAAACCCAACCCCTACCATCCTCTAGTTTATACCACGTTTGAGTACCAACATCTTTAATACCGTTAATTATTATTAAAGCACCTTTATTTAATGAACCGACTATTTGATAAGATGTGCCAGCACCTTGACGAATATTTAATGTAAGAACTACCACTCTAAGTTCTTGTCTCATTTTTTTCATCACCAACTTTCATATTATTAATTGTTAATTTAATGTTCAAGACAGAAAAAATAATGGTTTTTTTATTTATATATTATTTATCTAGAAAATAAAAATAATCATCTGATCTAATAATAAATATACTTAAAAATAACATCCCCGCAAAATAATATTACTTATATAAAAAATAGATATAAGTTATTTTAAAAATTAAGGGAGAGTGTTATTTTTATGTTAGACATAATATTTACTATTGTTCCTATGATTAATGCTATTACTACATTTACTAATATTGAAGAGGTAAGAAAAAATAAAAAAAAGAAAGAAACAGAATATAATAATCTATCTGACAAAGATCAACATAAACTTATTATGAGAAAATTTAATAAAAGTATGTCTAGTTAAAAACATAATAGTCAGATGATTATTTTTTTTGTTTATAAAACATATAAATAAAATAAATGTGTACGAAAGGAAGTGTAAAAATTCAATGGGAGTTTTAAAAGATATAATGGATACACTTAGGGACATAGATATACATGGTAGTTTAGATGAATATTTTAAAAAAAAGAAATATTCATCTATAGCTAAACAATCCCAAGAAGGTACTCTTCAGTTCCCTGTTATAGTTTCCAGAACATCACTTGATATAGAAAATCTTCAAACTATTTCCAGATCTTTAGAACGTCAATTTAGTTCTTTTGTTCAAATAGTTTTAACTATGAATCCAGTTCTTAATATTGAAACTGAAAAGAACTTAGCAACATATTTAAGAAAGTTTCATCAAAATTCAGATAGTAAAACAGATATGAATGATATTACTAATTTTTTTGTAGATATTGATAATTTGAAAGAAAATTATTTATTGTTGACAGATGAATATGATAACATTGCAATATTAACAGGTACATTTGAAGGTTGCTCTACAAAACAAATTGTTGAAACCAATAGAGAGCAACTTAAAGTTATTTTAGAATATTTAAAATTAGATTTATTAAATGATAAGTTTACTCCAAATAATCAGTCATTGTATAAATTTAGTAATAATAATTTAACAAAATTTCATAATAGAAATGTTTTATTAGAAGCACCTAATAAACCACCTCAAGGTGGAGGGACAAAACCCCCACAACGTCCACCATATAAACCATCAGCACAAATAATTAGTAGTGTTGGAACTGTTAATAACACTTTTGTTAATAACACTAGTAAAGATAAAATTTATAACGGTGGTGGTAGTGAATCAAAAAGATTGTCTGAATTTAATTTACCTAATAAAACATTAGTTGATAATGATGTTAAAAAATCAAATGAGTTAGTACCAACTATGTTACACCTTCGTTTAAAATTGATAGATAAAAAAGGTGATAATCATGGTACACATGATTATTTAATAGGTATTAAAGCTGTTATTCATCCTGTAAATTCTGAAGAAATGATAAGTAATGTTGTTAATGCTTGTAAAAACAATAATAAACTTTTTGATTTCATTAGATGGACTTCTGGTGAAATTAATTTCTTACAGGATTTTGTATTAAATATTAAAGAAATTAAAACCGATGTTAATAATAGAGGGAATGGTTCTTCTCCTTGGTGGATTACTTTAAAGAGAAGAAAAGCTTTATCTAAAGTAAAAAATACATTACTTTTAGGTAATCAATTATTACCAAATACAACTTTAGTTCTATCTATGCAGGAAGTTGAATTAATTAAAGCGACATATGGATATGATTTAATGAATACAACCTTTATTAATAAGGTTATGTTAGAATATTTCTTATTATGTGTTGTAATTGTTGATACTTCATCTCAATTAGCTCATTTTTTATTTGATGGGCAAAATTCTTATCAAACTAGTACATTTATTGGTTTGGAGAGAGAAAGTGGTTCGGATGAAAAGAAATTTAAAGAAATGCTTAAACTAATTAATAGGGTTTAATTTTTTTATAAGGGAGGTTGAAAAAATAAATGTTTACATTGAATGAAGTTTCTAAAATATTAATTGAAAATGCAATTACTCTTAAAGAAAAAAATCAAATATATTCTCTTAAAGAATCAGATCAAAATATTGTTAATAATACAATGATATCCAATTTATATAAATCAGCTATAGAAAAAGCTCATGTAGATTTTAATGATATTCCTAATAGTAAAGGGGACTTAACTAAATTTTCAGGTTTTAAATCAATGTTAGATAGTGTTGATTTGTTACATCAATTATCTAATAAAACTAATGTTAAAATTGATGAATTAGATATTTTAGATAAAGCTATAAACAATATTATTAATTATAAAGAATCTTTTGAAAAAGGATTTAAATTAGAAAAAGAATTTATTATTTTACAATATAATATTCTTGTTTGTGCATGTATAGAAGGTTTAAGTTCTATTATTTCATCTTATGTTGATTTTATAAAAAGACCTGATAGAATAGAATTTACTTTAATTAAATCTCCTCAATTGACAGGTCGAATTTGTATTATGAATCTCGAAAAATTTAATTCTTGTGTACGTAGTGGTGAATTTGGTAAAGTTATTAAATCTGTTATCGATAGTGGTAAAGAAGGTTTTGTTGGAACCGAAACATTAATGATTGGTACTTTAATAGTCGGTGGAGTTTTAGTTTTAGTTCCATTAATGAGAGAATTAATTTTTTATTTTTATTATTCTAGATTAAAAATTTCAGAATATTTAAAAACTCAAGCCTTATTTTTAGAAATTAATAAAAATAATATTAATATGAATTCATCTTTAAATTCCAAAAATAAGAAACAAATTTTGGATAGACAACAAACTGTTATTAGGAATTTACAAGCATTATCTGATAAAATCCGTGTTGACGATACAACTTCAACAACACAAACTTATAAAAATATGAATACGGAAAATAAAGGTTGGTCACTTGGTAGTGTTAAAACTCAATCTGCATCTGTAGATGGAAATGGGTTTAAGTTACTATAAAAAAATAACTTTATTAAATTGACAATATAAACATATTTATAAAAAATCCTAATACTGAAAGGTGGTAAAATAATAATGGCTATTTTTAATAGAGTAGGAAGAGGAATTACCATACCTTCATATAGTGGGTATGATTGTTTGGTTAATGGGGATTTGTTAGCAATTCAAGAAGGTTATGAAGACCAATTGGCAATCATTGAGTCCATTCATGAAATGGATATAGAAGAAATTAATATGGAAAGTGATGTTAAAACTTTACGGGAATCCGGTGCTGATGAAGTTAAAATTCAAACTCGTATTAATGAATTTGAATCTGTGGTTGAAAGTGCCATGGGTGGAGTCTGGGAAAACATTAAAGCGTTCTTCAGCAAAATGTGGGGTAAATTACAGCAGTTTTTTGCTTCTGTTATTCGTTTCTTTGACGGGTTGTTTAAAAGTGGTAAAGATTTTGCCACTAAATATGAGAAAGAACTTAGAAGGCTTAGTTTATCCGGTTATAAGCATAAAATGTTCAACTATAGTGAATTGGATGGTAACAATCATGTATCCAACGGTATCACTGTAGCAATGGAAATTGTAAATCAAACTGGAGCTTTAAAGAATTTCTCTTCTGACACTGAGGCTAAAAAATGTTTGGAAGATATGGAAGAAAATAAAGAAGAAACCATTAATAAAGTTCGTGGAGCTTTTGTTGGCGGTGGTTCTAAAGATAGTGATGATTTTAAAAAAGGTCTATTCTCACACTTTAGGAGCGGTGCTAAAGATAGTGAAGATATTGAAGAGCAATCCGTTAATATTGGAACCATTATTAATGCTTTAATAAGTGATAAATATGCTAAAATGGCAAAAGATTCTGAATCAGCCGCTGAGAAATCATTTACCACTATTATTAAAACTGTTAATGATAGGGAAAAAGAGTTTGGTAAATCTGTCGATGACAAGAATAAATCTGACGATAAGAGGAAACTTGCTTCTGTTCAAATTTCTATTATGCAAAAATATTCATCTTTGTTCAGTGAAGCCAAGACCATTGCCCTTGAATATTTTAGTGCATGGAAACAAGCTATTACTGAACGTGAGTCTGTATATAAGCAAGTATGTGTAAGTGCGTTTAGATATAAGGAAGAAAAAAAATAATTGAATAATAAGAATATAAGTTAAAAAATCAAAGGGGGATACATTCAAATGGTTATTTTTGGACATAAGAGAACTAATGATGTAAATGTCGATTTTGATATTTCAAAATATGACCACATCCAACCTACTACTGAAGCATTGGAACAAATCATAACAGAATCAGCTAAAGATTCTTATAAAATCCGTGCAAGTATATATATTTCGGATGTACTGATGGAGCAAGCTGTACTGACTGAATCAGCTGATCCTCAAGTTCTTCTTGAGGTATTTGGTAAAGGTTTCTTTACCAAAATAAAAGACATGTTCGTAAGAATGTGGAATGCTATAAAAGCTTTCTTTGAAAAAATGAAAAGACAACTTATTTTGTTTTTCTCTTCCGGTAAAACTTTTGTAGAAAAGTTTGAAAATGAATTACGCAGTAAGAATGCAAAAGATTATAAGTACAAATCATTTAAATATACTCCGAGTAAAGGTGATAGTTATGGTAGTAAAGTACTTGATGCAATTAATTCAACTGAAAATGAATATGAAAATAAACTTAGTAGTTTAGATGTAAGAGACGTTTCTAAACACAAGAGTGCAATGGATTCTAAAAAAGATAATATGAAGGATTCATATGATACCGGTGAGGAAAAAGAAGGTATATTTAAAAGTTTAAATGTTGATTCTATTTCTGAATTACAGGAAGAATCATATAAAGAGTACAGGAATGGTTCAAAAGAAAAAGAAGAATTTAAAGATTTTGAAAACAACAGTAAAGAAGACATGATTAAATTCATTAAAGACAAGGATAAAAATATAACTGACCTTGATAGATATCAGAAAGATTTGGATTCTCATTTCAGTAAAGTAATTAAGGCTATTGAAGCCGCCGGAAGTAAGTATAAGAATGAGGAATTATCTAAGGTATCACCTTATGTTTCTCATAGCGTTGAAATGTTGAGATTCTGTATGTCGATTCGTTCAGCATTAGTTAAGATGCATATCGATTATATAAAAGATGCAGCCAGTGATTTCGAATCTATTTTAAAAGGTTTTTTAAGATTTAAAGTAGTTAAAGAAAGTTTTGAAGGTAATTATGATGATGATAAAGGTATTACCAATATCTTTGAAGCAGCAATGAAATTAGTTTAATATATTAATACATTAGATGAATAGTAAATAAACTATTCATCTAATGTATTTTATATTTTCTTTGAAAACAAATAAATAAGAAAAAAGAAAAGGAGTTGACTTTTATTTATGAATTTAAAGAATATTTTCAATAAGAATAATTCTAATAATAAATCAATAAAAACCTTATTAACAACTGATGATATTGATTTTGATACAAGTCAATCTTGTCTAGAATACTTTATATTACTAGAAGAAGATTATTTTAATATTAATAAGGAACATTTACAATCAGCACATATCGCTAATAAGGATAAAAATATGGAAATAATACGAGAAGGTTTTAATGATTTTATTAATTCGGTTATTTCATTTTTTAAAAATCTTTTGGATAAATTCAAAGAATTTATGAAAAGAATATTTATGATAATATATGCTTATCTTGGTGATTTCGAAAAGTTCTTAGATAAGTATAAAGAACAGTTAAGAGGTTTAGACCCTAAATTTAATGTTAAAGGATTTAAATATTCTTTTAAATCAAATATACCTAATTTGGATATTATTAATAATATTATTAACTCATATAATAGTGAATTAAATGATATTGATAATATGACAAAAGATAAAATTATAGAACAAAGAGAAAAATTTATGGCAACTGCTAATCTAAATAAAATTAGAGCTAATATTATTAGTGTATCAGGTGAAGTAAGTTCAGAGGATTATTTAAAAGATGTTAAAAAAATATTTAGAGATGGTAATGAAGAAAAAATAGATATAGAAGTAAATAAATCATTCTTAACAACAGTTATAGCAGATTACCCATTTCTAAAGAAAAATTATTCAGATGCTATTAAAGAAAGAGATGATATAATTGCAGTTATAGAAAAAATTAAATCATTCTTTGAAAAAAATGCATCAGTTTATTATAAAGGTAAGGATAAAACTATTGGTACTAAATTATTAAATAGAAGTGGTAATAAAATTCAAACTGGAGATAATGTTGAAAAAAATTATAGTGAAAGTAAAATTAATTTAATTAATACATTCTTTAGTTTTAAATTTGCACAATCAAAAGAAATTGGTAGTATGTGTACCATAGCATGTATTGAAAAGGTTAATGCACTAAAAGAATGCTTATCCTTTTATAGAGAAATTATTAAAAGATGTGCTTTTAAAGGACCTAAAAGTTCAACTGAAGTTAATTAAAAAATAATACGAGGTGAAAAACTATGGACTATTGTTTGGAAACAAGTATATTCCATTTAGAAACTGACAAACAATTCTTTTCTACATTATTGGAAAGAATGGAACAAGAATCACAATCTATTAATAAATCAATAGATGATAATTTTATTGTATTAGAGGCTGATACTACAAATAATAATCAAGGGATATGGGAGAAAATTAAAGCTTTCTTTAAACGTATCTTCGGTGTATTTTCAACTAAAACTAAAACACTTTTTGATTCAAATAAAAAATGGATGGATGAAAATTTTAATAAATTAGATAAAATTAATTATGATAAGTTAAAAATAGTCATGTTACCATTTTGGTCAATGACTATTAATGATATTAAAGGTGTTCTTAATACAATTCAAGGAATAGCTGATAATGAATTAAATAATCCTAAAAGATTAGAAAAATATAAAGATGTAGATGAAATGAAGAATACTTTATTTAAGGAATATTTTAATGAAGACAATGATTTAACTTTAGGGTTAAAAAATAAATTTAGGAGTAATAATCCTAAAGGTCCTATTAAAACACAAGAATTATCTGGAGGAGAGTTAAAAAATAAGGTTGCTGAATTTAAAGATTATTGTTACAATTATGGTAAAGATATAACACCTATGATTCAAGCTTTGATTAATAAAGCTGAACAATCTTTAAATCGTATAGAAAGAGTTCTAAAAGAATCTATAAATTTTTGTTTAGTTGAAAGTGCCTTTTATTCTCAAACTGAACTATTTTATTGTAGTAATTTTGAAGCTGTGTTTGAAGCTGATGAAACAAATAAAGATGATAAAAAGAAAGATGAAAAAAAACCTGGTGATGCTTCAACTAAACCAACCGAAGTATCAGTGGTTAATACAGATGATAAGAGTAAAGTTGATGAACACGAAGAAAATAAGAAATACTCTAATGTGAGTAATTCACAACTTACTATGTATAAAAATATAGCCCAAATTATTCAATTAGCTATAACTTCAGCAATGACAGTTTTAGAAGAAAGATTTAGTGCTTATTTAAATGCTTTAAAGAAAATTGTTGCTGAAGCTGGTGGAAATATAAATAATAATCCTGATGATAAAAAATAAAATATAGGTAGAGATTATTTCTCTACCTATATTTTTTTAAATTCACATACCCCACTCATAATAAATTCAGTACCTTCTAACTTAAATTGAATAACACGTTTAGTTAATCTATATGAACCACTATAAGTTGAATTAATCTTAGAGTTATCAAATATAAAAACAAATTCTTTATTTGGTGTTACTGCTTCCATATCAAAATCTGATATATTTATATTTATAACTGTATTATTTTCAATTTTTCTATTTTTCACATCATTGTTACTATATTCATTTCCGTAGTTATTAACTAATACCTGATATGTTCCTACACCTCTTTGAACAGTTTCAGGTTTAATATTTTGAACAGAACCTTGTTTTGGATCTATTATAATAAAATTATTACCAATTATCTGATCTGCTACAACAGAATTACTATATATATTTATGTTATCTGGAGTTATATTTATATAATTTTCTTTTTCAATATCTGATACAAAACTACCAGGTGTAAAAATATTAGGATCTGTTAATTCTTTAATAGTAAATATAGTACGTTTATATTCTTCTTTTTGAAAGGCTGTGCATTTTGAATTACAGTCAATTATATACATAGCCATTAAATCAAAAAATATTAAGGCTCCTTTAGTATAAAATCCATATTGTTGATTCAAATAAAGCAAATTATTTAATAATGTTAATGGAGGTAATAGAATTTCCTTAAAAACCTTTTTGTTCTCTAATGGAGTCATTAAAACATTTCTCATACCACATGTTGATAATAAATAAACTACGGTATCAATTAAAGTACTACTAGTTATAACATTATTCACTATTTTTTTAGAATTATCTAAATCACTTTCTTTAAATAAATAAAATGAATATATATTTGATAAATCTCTAGGTGTAATTTCACTTCTTTCAACCTTCTTACTTTCATTATAACTTTTTTCATCAAAATAAGGTGTATCCTCATCCATAAAAACACAAAAAACAGTATTAAAGACATCTTTTTTAAATTGAAAATCTTTATTTACATCATACGAATATTTTTGCATCCTAATCCTAAATCTTACTTTTAATTTATTTGATAATATTTTAAAATAAACTTTTGGTTCTATAGAAACTGATAATTTAAATACTGGGAAGTAATCATTATCAAAATCATGTTCTAATAAAATCCCTTTTATAAAATTAGGGTTTATTTTAGTTGGTTCAATTTCTTCTGGAAATAAAATATCCATTGATTCAATCGTATATTTATATGTTCTCATATTATTTGGTATATTGTTAGCCAAAAAAAAACCTCCTTATTAAAAACTTCTTTAATAATTTGTATTAAAAGAAAAAAATAAACTAGAGAGATATTCTCTAGTTTATTAGTTATTAAAAGATTTTTCTAGTTTTATTATTTATAATTCTTTCTCTCCAAAATTTACGGTCAAAACATTCCTCCATTATTAGTGTTGCTAGGTTATTAGCAAATATTTCTTCAGGGTTTTCTTCATGTGCTTCATCAGATGTGTTTAATTCAGTATTTTCGTAAAATTCTTGAAGAGTTAAATTAAATTTTTCTTTAACCCAATTTTGTTGGGATAAATTAAAATACCAACATAATATTTTACTATTTAAAATACCATGGTGAGCTAATTCATGTAATAATAACCACATTATACTGTTAGTATGTTCATATTTATCGACAAATATAAATATTTCATTAGTAACCGGTTGATAAAAAGCACGAAAAGCATTATCACTAGGATATTTTCTATTTTTATAATATGGATCTCTTTCAAAAAAGAATTTCTTATATTTTGAATTTATAATAAAAACATTGACATCTATTTCTTTTCCCCAAAATTTATCTGAATTAAGTTGATTAAATTCTTTTTTAATACCACTAATGTCAATACCTTTAACGTCAAAATCAATAAAGTTTATCATAATAACTCAACCCTCCTATAATAAAAAATATATTTATTAATATTTCCTAATGAAGCTCTTCAAATTTTTCATCATAAAATAAATTAAAATTCTTTTCATTACAAGTTAAAGAATATAAGAAAGTTTCTCCACTATTATCATCATTAAGACTATTTTTAAAAGTACCATTGAATTTACAGCTATATAACTCATTTTTAATTATCAGTGTAGCTTCTTCAATAACTTCACCATTAATAATAAAAGGCTGGAAATACCTTTTTGGAAATAAAATATTAATATGCTGACCATGTAAATCTACAAATTCAATTTCATAATCAATATCTGCATATTCATCATTCGAAGGATATTTACCACTTACATCAATAATATTAATAACTCTTAACTGTTTCATTATTTAACCCCCTATTATTTTTATCAATCCAATTAAATAACCCTTAATACTAAAATAACTCAGCAAATATCTTTTTATTAATAACAATATTTGACAAATCTAATTTTAGTTTTTTATTAACTAACCATTTTAAGGCGTCTATTTTATTTTCATCAGTCCAGTAATTTTGTGGTATTAAACCAAATTGCCAAGGTTTAAATATATTAGGATATACGCTGTTAATAGTATAAAAAAGTGAAAGTTTATGAATAACTATATAAATATAATTAATTTTATACTCTGTAAAGATATCTTTATTTAGTTTTTCAATTATATCTTCTTTTGTCCATCCTAAAAGTTCTTCAAATAAAAACTTCAATATTATATCACTAATAATTTTATTTACTTCAAAACTATTTTGCCAAAAACCTCTTGGAAATTGTTTTCTTTTTTTACCACCTAAAACTTCTTTATAAATTTTAATTACTTGTAATTTATCTATTTCCATATTTTTCACTCCCCATTTATTTTTATCTAATACGATAATATATATTTATATTTTCTTTTTAGATAAAGTAATACTGCTTGTTAATTCCAATAATTGGATTGGGTATTGTGTAAAATACTTATCATTTAAATTTTTTAAAGATAAATTATCAAATCTATCAATAACTTGTTCAGTTATAGTATATATATCTTTTATTGTTAATGCTTTAAATTGAATATCCAAACTAGTTGTATAGTAATTAATTAATAATTGATTTCTAAATTCTTCTTTAATGATATTAGAAAGAATGTTTATACTATTAGTATTATTGTTAATAATACCTTTTTTAATAGCTTTATCTAAAGTTTTTATAATAGTTAATAAACCTAAATTTTTAATCTTTTCTATGTTCCGATATTTATCACCTAAAATAGATTTAATAAATGGATATAGATTTGAATCTATATCTATATTATTCACTATCTTATCTTCAAATTTTATTGTTTCAATAACATTTTCCTTACTTACTATATAACTATCCTGTTTCTTTGGATTTAATATATAAAAATTATTGTTAACATATTGATATTCATATTTATCATTAGATAAAATAAGATTCAATGAATTGTCTTTATACCCATTTGTTAATACATATGGTACCAATGAACTTTCTATATTATTACTTTTAATTAAATAAACTCCTTCTATATATTCAGTTATTACTGATAATAGAGGAATTATTGTAGATAATGTTTGAAATAAAACAAATGTCTTAGGGTTATTAGCATATTTATCCTCATAATATTTTCTATAATTAACATTTATCATTCTATTTTTATATGTATTCTTTAGTATTGGATAAGAAAAATATATATAAATTTTAGAATATAATTTATTCTTTGAAAAGAATGATCTATAATGAGATGTTAAATTTAGAATATTGCTCATTAATTCAATTGCTCGTTCTTCTTTTTTTACCTTTAAATATTCCTCAATATTAGCAGACACTAATTTTTTTAAAATAGGTTCAAAGTTTATAAACATATTTATTGTAGAATTTGGTGTTAATTCTTTACATTGTTTAGTAAGTAATTCATCTAATAATTTAAATCTAATTTTAAATAAATTAAATATTATTTCCATAATAAATCACACCTTTATATTAATTATAAATTGACCTTTTAACTGTGAATTAACTTTATCATTTATAGTAAATCTTTTTCTTTTTTTATTAATTGCTTTTTCTAGTGATTCTAATGAACCATAATCACATTCTAATAAAATATCAATTAAATTATTAGTTTCTTCATCTGATAAACTTATACCCTTACCAATACGATTATTATTCATATTAATATTACGGATGTCTAACGTTGTAGGATTATCTCCCCATGTTATTTTAGTAATAGCTTTACACCAGTCATGTTTAGTACTTTCTTTAATAACACCTAAAACTTCTTCTATTGAAAATTTAAAATCTTCATTTGGTTTTTTATTTTTTTTATTTTTAGTCATTTTTTATCAATCCCTTTCTTTTAAATTTATTATAAAAAAATAAATTATTGGAATACACCTAAAAAAGTGTATTCCAATATAGTTAATCCTGAATGTTGTGAATGATATTGGAATATTTGTCATTCCCACCATCATCATCTTTACTGAAAAATTTACTGTTTTTGATAACTGTAAGAATAGATTTACCTTTTTTCAGTCTTACTATTTCCGGTATTGCTATAGAATGAATTCTGGTATCTACAGCAAACATTAGACCTAGTACTTTAAAAATGTTACATTCTGTATAAACAATATTTTCACCCATAGCTGTACCAATCTTAAAATCCTTGGTAACACTATATAATGTATTTCTTAATTTTTCACTTACACGATAATTTTCCCCATCCATCTTTCTTCTAAGCTGTTTAGGCACATCTGCTAAGTTAGAAGTAATATCACTAGAATCCATATGAAACATAGCATAAACTTTAAGTTCTGGTTTAGCTGAACCATCACGAATTACACGTGTTCTAATGGCAGCCACACCATCAATTTTTTTAATATCTTTTAAATAATTAAATAAAAAGCTTTCAATATCATCTGATAAAACATTGTATATTACACCTATTGCTTCTATTGGTACAGACCTATCTAATAATCCAAATCCTTTTTGACTCGCATTACCATTATTCATGTAAATATCTCCTCCTAATTAATTTTAATTTTTTGTTTAACTAGATATAAAAATCTATTTAGATATTTTAATAATATATAATTAAAATTTTAATCTAATTTCTTAACCTCTTGATAATCACTTAACATAATATTATTAATTTTATTAGACCATTTATCACTAGAAGAATATATTGTATTGATTTGTTCAATTGTATTTAAACCTTTGTTAACATAATATTTTTTAATTATATTTGTAAAACTATCAACACTTTCTGATTTGGTGTTATAATTGTATGCTTTGTTATAAGGATCTTTATCTATAGCATTTAAACCAAATAGATTATTTTTTTCTCTTGCAATTTGAGATGTACCGTTACCACTTTCTAATCTAGCTACAGCTAGAATAAAGAAACTATTTATATTATAGTCTCTTTCAGCTTTTAGAATAGCTTCCTCAATTCCTTCTAATTTTGTACCAGATAAAAGAGTCTTTAAGTCATTTATATGTAAATTAGATTTTGAATTAACTATATTTATGGGTTTTCTTATTAACCCCCTAGAACTTAATTTTCTTTTATTGATATATTCCTGTAAACTACTATTACTATCAATTTTCTTTAGATAATTTTTATTAATATAATTATTATTTTTATTCTTATACCATTCACCATCATTCTTAGATATTATTTCAACTATATCCCCTTTAGATAATATTCCAACTCTTTCGGAATTAATACTGTTAGATTTTCTTATATTCAGAAATTCACTTATAACCACATAATATTCTAATTTTTCTTGAATGAATAATGTTGGTTCTTTACTGGTATTTTTTTGTTGTTGAATATTTAATAATTCTCTATTCTTCTTTTCAACTTCTTTTATTGTCTGATTATAAATATGATTAATATGCAATCCTTGCACTAATAATAAAATAAGTATACAAATAATTAATTTATTCTTCTTTGAAATAAATTCTTTAAACATTTTAAAACCTCCTTTAATTATAATAATGTTTTATATATGATAAATAACTAATAATGAGATAACCTTAAGGTTATCTCATTATCTTTATCCAAACATAATTATTTGAAATAATTTTTTCACACCTAATATAGACTTTGTATTTATATTATAAACAAAAGTATCATATCCACCATTTTCAAAATATTTAGTAAAATCAAAATCTTTTTCATTCTTTTGAATCTCTTTTAAATAAGTTTTAAAATCATTGATTGCAAATGCTCTGGCTTTTTGAGCATCTTTTAATTTTTCACTATTAATATTTTTTTTCTTATAAATCACATCTCTTTCTATAGAATTTATTAAAGCAAATAAATAGGCTAAATTATGTTTCATTGCTTCATAATTTTTAGATTTAAAGTTTTCAATTAATAACTTATGGTTTTCTGAATAATCATCCATATATGATTTTTTGGGTTTAAAAGAAAATTTAATATCACCTGTTTCTTCTATTGAAATACCTTCAGTTAGTATTTTATTATTATATTGATTATCAAGACCCTGTTTATTTATATACACAATCTTCATATCCATAGTTTTCAAATCTCTCACATCACCTGTTACTAATGAATTTATATTAATTTCTACAGACGAACCATATAATTTTATTAAAATAATCTCGTTACTATCAATTTTATTTTTAGCTAATAAATATAAACGATTTTCTCCTATACCATAATATATTATATCACCATTTATATCAGTAGAATTATATATCCCTGTAAATATATCTTTTAATTTATTTATAAATAATAAATCAGTATCATCTAACTTTAATGTATAATTTTTATCATAGTATTTAATAAATTTTGGATTTAAAGAACCTTCTAGATATCCTATTATAAATGAAATTTCTTTATTATTTCTCGGTAATTCTTGTAAGAAGAATTCTTTCATATCGTTAAAAAAGTTTATACCAAGTGAAAGATTAAATTTAGTTAACATTGAACGAGACAAATCCTTTAATTCAACTGACTTTTTCCTAAGAAATTCTTCAGTATTTTTCATATTTAAATCTAAAAATTGTTCATAATCTAATTCTCTATCATTACTAGAATCAAAAGAATGTTTATAAGCACTTCTTAAATCATTATCACTAATAAAATCTCTTAATAATGAATTTAAAATTTCAGTTTGATTTCTTAAATTCTTTGTTATATTTTTAATATCAACTTCAGTTATTAATTTTAATCCATCAATATATAATAAATAAATACGTCTTATAACTAGAAAGAAATTATCTGAATTTTGTATTAACATATCTTTCAATAATGATAAATACTTCTCATTTTCTTCAATACTGTTTTCACTATAAATCATAAAACAAAAATCTTCAATCATACTCTTTTGTAATTTAATTGACTCAATATAATTAAATCCTTTTCCTCCTATGAATAATATATATTCAAATCCTCTTTCATATATTATTTTTTCAATAAAATTATTCAAAATTTGTATAAAATATAATGTATTATTATTTAATGAATTAATTACAACTTCATTTATAAAAGGTCTATATAAATTATCATAGAATTTTTTTTCAAAGTCATAAACTTCATCTAATGAAGATGGTATAAATGTATTTAGTTCTTTTATCATCTGTTTTAAATAATTATTTATTGAAGCATATTTCAAAAATTCTTCAGGTAATTCCATATCAGTTAACGAGCACTCATCTGACGAACAACTAACACATTCTTTTATTATACTTTTATCAGCTAATTTATAAAAAGGGTTTTTTTCACTAATATTTATTTTTAGATTATACTCTTTAGATTTTTTATTTATATTTTTAGCTAATGTGAATTTTTTAGATGCAGGACAGTATCTAAAAAATCTAATAGCTTGAATTATATGTTCCTCATCAATTAGTGGGAACTTTCTATCTTTGGGTAAACCAAAATCTTCCGAATCTAGGGTTTTCCGGTCCTTAGCTTTTAATTTATTTTCTAACAATATATTAAAATCCAATATAATTCACTCCTTTATATTAGTTACTTTAAGTAATTGTTTTTTATTTAAAGAGAAAATCAATTATATATTATTAAGGAGTAGATTAAATAATAAGTTAAAAATGGAGGCCGAACATAATGAAAACTAATAAAATTGGAATTGAAAAATCTAAAGATGTGAAAATTAATAATGCATTGTCATTAAAGTTTAGGAGATATATAGAAAGAATTAAAGAGGATAATGGATATGTTATCGATAGAACCTTAAACTGTGTAATAAAGATCATCGGCATAGTAATATGTAAAGATGAAAATATTTATCCAATATTAAAAGATGAGAAAATATCCTTTAATGAACTTTCTAGAAGGAATGGAGTTATGCATATAATGGATATATATAATAAACCTTCTGAAATTTTAGCAACCTATAAATTATAGATTTAATAATTAATGGAGTTAATTTATATTAACTCCATTATTCAGAACCAAAAAGATATTAAATTAACTGATATATCTAAAGTTATTGTGTTCTTTCATACATTTGATACAGAAGAATAAAATATAATAAATTATACTGAGATAAATTTATCTCAGTATAATTTATTTTTTTATATTCTTAATAGTTTTCAACATTATACGTTCCGTAAATTAACTCAATTAAATTATATATTATTACTTTAAGATTAAATAGAAAAGAGGTTTTTAAAATATGAGAATTTGGAATGATGGACAAAGAAGATTTTTATCTTTTTCCAAGGAGGAAAAAACACTTATACAGAATAATATCAAGACTAAATCTAGATGGATTGATATTGATGAATATGATTCTATACAAAAAAGTCTTTTTAAATTATTTCCTGTAATTAATCAAGAATTGGACTCATATTATCTTGCTAAAGCCTTCAGTTTAAATGATACTTTTGAATTCCATCCATTAAATCCTATAAGAATTAATTTAGAAATTGGAACACCCCTGTATCATCTAACAACAAAATTAGATGATATAAAAAAATCTGGTTATTTAATCGGAACAGATAAATCAGGAGATAATATTAAATATTCGGAAAAAAGAGTTTATTTAGCAATAAATCTTAATGAACTTAATAGAGTTGGTGGGACTTATTTAAAAAATAGAGAAAAAATAGAGTTAATTTATAATGGAAAGTATGAGTTATTTATTGACCCTGAATACGATGGAACTAATAACTTTGTTTATGTTAAAACAGAAAAATTATCTATATTTTAAAATACCATATAAAAAATAATTTTTATATGGTATTTATTTTTTTAGTATATTCAATATTACTATTTATATATTATATTGGTAGATAACTAGTAATTCTACCCACCGATCTAGGGTTATATATAATCGGGTTGTATATAAAATTATACAAATAAGGAGGTGGTAAATGATGAAACCACAGCGAGGATTTACAGTAATAGTTAAAAGGAACTGTTATGAAGGGACTTTGGGATGTAGATACCGATCCAGATACCGACCCTTGATTGTAGAAACCGTTACCAATTATACTAATATTAACGGTCATAGCGAATTGACTTTCTTAATTCGGTTTCGACCATATCAAATCCAGCAGGGCGGTGAACACTGTTTGAACCAAATATTCGAACCAGCTATTGAAAGAAGTCTCAATACTGATGAAAGGAGGCTTTCGAGGTCTGTTTATCATAACATTCCTAAAACTTCAATGAAACCTCAAGTGGTTTCATTAATCGATAAAAAAATAATATGATATTTTATAAAAAATAGAGATGGGGTAATCCCCCGTTTCTATTTTTTTATATATTTAAATAAAAAAATATAATGTAATGGATTAAATACCATTACATTATATTTTTTATATTATGTGTTAATTCTATGTTTTTTTCCTTTTGGACATCTACTTTTTGCCTTTAACAGTTTATGGGCTTCTTTTCTAATATTGATTTTTGTCCCGTCCTGGATATTGGTATATTCACCAACAAACTCGGCGACATCTTTCAGAACGATTGAACCATTGAAGTCTGCTTTAGGAATAAAGTCAAACTTCCTTCCGGTATCGGCGTATTTATAGATTATTTCGGAACATACTTCATAGAAACCATCAGTGTTTCTGAATTCATATGACTCAACAACTCGCTGAGCCTCCTGAGCATCGACACCGAAATCCAACAGAATAGTTTTAATCATATTACGGAATAATTGTACCGGAAATACCTCTTTTGTTACAATTTCATTTGCTTTATTTGATACAGTTTCAACTTTATAGTTGATTTCATTCAAAAAAGCTTTGGTTAATTTATCAAAATCACCACGACTGAATGAAACAATTGGTTTACCTTTCTTAGATAGAGTAATACTGTTTTTAATTTCCTCGAATACCTCTGTAAAAGATTTGTTAATTGTAACCTTTGTCATTTTAATCCTACCTCCGTTTAATAGTTTATTTTTACTTTATTAGTTCAATTAATTATTAATTAATCACTTAATAATATATACTTAAAAATGTATTTCAAAGAAATGTTTAATACATAATAAATAATTATTTATTTTTTAGCTTTATTTTTAGATCTACCCATTTTATAACCAATAAATCCAGATATAATACATACGGTCAAAACAGATATTAATACTGAAAATAATATAGCTAAATTATTAATTTCATCTACCATATTTTTTCCCCCCTATAAATAATTTTATTTTTTTAGCTATTTCTTTAGATGCTTGATATATAAAAACTGATATGTAAAATAATAATATAGCTAAAAATATATACTGTAAATTTTCTATTAGCAAGATTAGAATTAATATTATGAATACAAAAATCATTGCTTCTAACATCATCTCATCTCCTCATTATTTTATAGTAAACCATTCACCAACATTAAAAATATAATACTTACTATACTATCCAATTTTTTCACCTATTTTTTCATATGTCATAATTTCGTCTTCATCTATAGTTAATTCTTTATATTTATGGAGTTTAACTATATCACCGACAGTATATTTTTTTCTTTCTTCTTTTGAAATATAGACAACAAATGATTCACCTTGAGCATTATTTAAATAAACTGTAGAACCTTCTCCTGGGTTTATACTTTTTAATATTCTTCTTATTGTCGCACAGAGAGTATTTATTATCATATATTTATTTCATACTCCTTTTAAAAATATTTTTATTCAGGTTTAATTTTATTAAATAAATTTAAAGCATCTTTCAATAACAAAAGTTGTTTTTTTATAAAATCACTAACATTTTCTTTATTAGACATATCTATATATTCGTCTATATTTTCTTTAGTTATTTTTAAATCATCTTCTAATACAAATAAATTATTCGTATTAATTAAAATAAATAAATCTAATGCAGATAATAAGTTATGATAAATTAAACTATACGCAAATTCATCCTTTATTTGTTCATCAACTTCATTAAAACTTTCAACTTCATCAATAATACTTTGAAACATTGAGAAAAATATTCCATCTCTTGCACCTGCAAAATCATTATATACTTCACATAATTTATTATGCTTTAAAATAAATGTTTTTATTTTATTAAATTCATCCTTTTTTCTTTCAGTTTCTTATTTAAATCAATGATATTCAATATAAATAAACCTCCTTTAACTAATATTATTTAATAAATCATCATAGATAATCATAATGTTTTTTAAATGTTTTACCTGTTCTAATAAAACTTTATTTTCTTCAATTTTTTCTTTAGTAATATTTTTCTCTAAAATTTTTATATATTCATCTATATTGTCTTTATTTAATTCACAATTTCTTAAAATACATTCAACATTCATATCAATAAAAAGCTTTAATGCGCCTAACAAATTTTTGTAAATTAATCCATAGACAAATGAATCCATAAATAAAGGAATATTTTCTTTATCTGAAAATGTTTCACACTCTTTTACTATATCAGGAATAAAACCATAAAAAGAATAATCCCTAGCATCATTAACTAAATTAAAACCTGGTAATAAGAAATCATATTTATTAAAAAAGTCAAATACTATTTGACCTTTTTCTTCAATTTGCTTATCTCTCAACTTATCATTTAAATCTAGTAACTTACCATATTTACTCAACTATATCACCTATCCTTTTTTTAAAATTATTTTTTTATTTTCAATTATAACAGTATGTCCGTCAATTTCATTAATTTCTTCAATAGATTCTATTTCTTCTAGAAATGAAAGAAGTTCCTTTTCTACTTTTTCTTTAGCTTCATTTTCATTACTAGCTATAATTAAAAAACATGTTCTATCACCAAAATACATAGTATAAATTTTGAATAATTTCATAAAATCACATCTCCATATTCATATATTAAGTACTATTAAAGTTTACGGACTATACGAATTAACTGTTTAATTAATTCACACTGTTCTATATCAAATTTTTTTTGCTCTGAATCTAATTTTTTATCTTTTTTTGTTTCTTCTATTTGTTTATTTATTATATCAATATCAAATTTATTATCTTTGTTGATATAATCTAAATTTACTGCACCGATGAAATGTTTTATAGCTATCTTTAAGTTATATCTGGTTAAAAGACCATAAAATAAATGTTTTAACCTATTTCTTTCTTCTTCGTCAACTTCTAGATTGTTATTATTTTCTTCTATAAATCTAATAGCATCTCTAATTGTCATAGTTAAAAAACTATCTTCTGCATTTACAAAGTCATTAAATGTTTCTACTAAAAACTCATTTTCATCAAAAAAACCATCTATTTGTTTTTCAGCATTTATTAAATCCTTTTCAAATAATCTTACATTAACATCAATAATATTACTCATAAAATCACCCTCCTAAAATTTATTATATTAATAATATATATTTATAATAATATTAAAGAATGGATATGAATCATATCCATTCTTTATATTCATTTTTTAATATTTAGACAAAATAATATATATGAATTTAAATCTAAACCATAATCGATTTCATTAGGTACAGCACTCCATACTAATAATGGATATTTTTTATTCGATTCTATTTTAGAATGTATACTCTCAATATATTGTTTCAGATGTATTAAAGAATTAAAAGGACCATGAATTCCTAATTGTTCACCCCAAGAAGTTTCAATCCAATAAATCTTTTCATTTTTAATATAATAACATAAAGTATGATTAAAACCACCAGTATTTTCTTTTTCATTATATTCAATAAAGAATAAACAATTAGCTTTATATATCTTATTATTATTAAATAAATTACGAATAAAAATTGCTTGTTCATGTGATGAGCCATTTTGAGATTCAATAAGTTCATCATCATTTTTTAATATAGTAAAGTCAGAATTCTTAATATTATTTCTCATAAAATTATATACATCTTCATCACCATTAAAATTAGGTAAATCAGTTAGATATAATTCAGTAACAATATTACTTTCATATTGCTTTATTATTGTTAATGTATTTTTATCAACTGCATCTTTATTATAATTCTCTAATTTACCCCTAGTTACAAAATGAGTTTTTTTATGTTTAGCAAAGTCATACGGTTTATATAAACTAGGATGTTTATCAATCATACCATTATTAGAAGCCTTCAATATTTCAGCTACAAATTGACTACAAAAATATTCATTTTGTCTATCAGTTTCTTTACCAATAGAAATATTAAATAATCCAATAAAACTAAATTTTAATTTGTCTTTTTTCTTTTTAAAATCTTCTAATCTATTTATCATTAATTCTTTTTGTTCTTTAGTAACAAATAATACATAGAGTGAATAAATTGTATCTTTAGTAACATCTTTAAGTAAACCATCTTTTATATCTTCATTAATAAATGTCATATTGGAATCTTTAAATTTTCTACCAAAACTATACATATCATTCATACTACTATCAAAAGAGATACTTACATGACTATATACATCACCAGTAACAAATTTAATTACTTTAGCCATATTAGTACTAGTGAAAGTTAATAGAATAAATACTGGATATAAATTATTATTATCGTAAGATTCCTTAATAATTTCCCCTATTCTTGCCTTATAATTAATAGTTAATTCTTCACCTTTATTGATATTTTTTATACTATAAAGATGATATTTACCATTATCATTAACTATTTTTAAATTAGGAGTATCTGAATGATTAAAATAATTATCAAAATTATTAATATCATCTTTTTTTATTGAAGTTTCACCTATTATATTATTCATATTAATATCTTTTTTAACAAATGAACCTTTAGCTAATTTACTAGTTATTATAAAAGATTCCTTAACAAAATCTCTTTCACCTTCAAAATCAAATTGTTTATAATCTATAGTTAGTTCTTCACCTTTTTTAATTTTATTTTTAGATTTATAAAAATAAACTTTCTTTCCATTTCTAATAGTTTGAACTAATACTAAATTAGGATTATTTGAATGATTAACAAATTGACCCGCTTTAGTTCGTTTATAATCTTTATCCGGATTATCAGTATCATTAACTTTCTTTATAGCTAATAATTTAGTATTAGAATCAATATTTTTATTTGCAAATATACCTTTACCTGATATTTTTGAATCTTTAACATTATAGTATGTTTCATTTATATGAATTAATTTAACACCTGTTGTATAATTATGATTTATTTTAATACCATTTTTATTTATATAGTTCATAAATTCAATAGTAGTTAAATTATATTTATCAATTTTATATTCATATATACTAAATTTAAAAGACTCACCTTCATCTTCAAACATATTTTTCAATATAAAGTTAAATATATCTTTTAAAGAATTTGATTCATATATCCCTTGAATTTTTTTATATGATGATTCAAAATAATAAAATTTATTATTATTTATATAAACTAAAAAAGTATGTGTTGAAGAATTTTTATTTTTTAATTCAATATAATAAGTTTTAAATTTAAAATTGAATTTTTTATTAAATATATTTCTTTCAAATTCAGTATAATCCCAACATACACCAACCTTATATTTATAAAAATCCTTTGGAGAAATAGTTTTGTATAAATTAAAAAATTCATCACCTGATAAATTATCAGCTAATATTTTTTTATCTTTAGTTAATATACCATATTTAAAATCATTAAGGATTTTATTTAATTCTAAAGGATTATTTATTTTAGAGATTTCATCTATATATGATTCCTTTAAAACATCTTCTATTCCAGCTTCTTTTTCCATTTTAACCAACCTAGTATAATAATCAGGGATTTCATCTAAATGGTCTTTAGCTATCATTCTAGCTTTATCTAAATTTTTAGTATGTTCCTGTTCAATTTCTATACCAATTTTTAATTGTTCAGAATCATAATCAGAATCTGGTCTTATATCATAACTAAGGTCAATAGCTTTTTCATCTTTATTTTCTTCTATAAAAGATTCTTTAATAAATTCATCAAGAGATTTAATAAACCTTATATGAGTTTTATTAACCATATCACTTTTTTGTTCTTTAAATCCATATTTTTTAGCTAATTTGATAGATATATTATTAGTCTTTTTTATATTTAGAACAATTGATGTTATATCTCTTTTAGATCGATGGCAGAATTGAATACCTTCATTCATTAAAGCATGAGAAATACCTTTTCCACGAAATTCTTCTTTAATAAATATATTAAAGAAAGCATACCCTCTTTTAACCTTTACTTCAATAAATCCAGCATTTTTATTACCAACTTTATAAATATATCTAAAAGCTACTTTATTATAAAATTCCCTTGGTCCTAATTTTTCATTATTATCATTATCTCCTAATATTCTTAATGCACGATGATATTCAGCTTCTATTATAATATCAACATTATTATAACTTTCAGATATTAAATACTCAATTTCTTTATTTTTTAAAAAATTTATCCACTCATCTTCAACTTGTTCAATTTTTAATCCAAATATATTAAAGAAATATTTCTTCATTGTATTTAAAGAATTCATTTTTGGTAAACTATCAATAAATTCTTTTATTTTTTTTATTAAAATTAGATTTAACTGTCCTTGACCAAGAAGATATGTTATAAATGAACCAGCTATAGAATATGAAACAATAGTTTGTAATTTACTAAATTCATTATTATCATAAATAATATTTTCGAGTTTACTAAATCCTCGTTCCATAATTAATTTAGCATTATCGTGAATGGAATATTTTCCAAACCACCCTATATCATTTTTATATTTTTCATCTAAAAATCTCGGCCATGAATAATACATAGCTATTCCCTCAGTCCAAAACATTCCAGAAATTTTAAACCCTTTCCAAATATTTTCTATTCCTGATATATTAAACATAGTTACAATATGTGCAACTTCATGAGTATCAGATGAATGAATACTTTGTACTACAAGTTCATGGGGAAATGCTCTACCCTTACCTTTCATTCCAGTAAGTTGAATATAATTATGTTCTGGTAATTTGTAATATGTTATTTTTTTCCCAATAGGAAAATTCCAATTTGATGCCACTATAGACATAAAGTTTTCTAATCGTTTAATAGCTTTTTTAATTTCATAAAAGTTTTCATCTTTTGAATATTTATATATAAAATGTTTTGATTCTTCAGTATCCCATTCGAATATTGGGTGAATGATTATATCTTTTTGTTTATACAAACTTTTTTCAGTTAATACTTCCGTATTATTATTAATATCATTAAAAGATTCCATTAAAACAAATATGGGTCTGTTATCTTCACCATTAGATTCAATATATCTATCTTTAGCTTGTTTTAAAAATTCAAATATAGAATCATAATTCTTATTAGTAACTTTTATATAGCTAAAAGTTGTTTGACTCATTAATACCTTATCCTTTAATCTTTCTTTAACTTTATCTACTGCTTGAATTTTACCATGTTTATTTTCATTATCCCCACCATCTTTAACCTCTATTTCTAATCCTAAAGAAGCTATAAATGCATCTGGTATATAAAATTTTTCTTCACCTTCATATTCATAATAATAAACATGAGGTGATGGTGTCATTACATCGTCTGAATCAAATTGTAAAAATATATCTAAGAATTTTAATAAATCTAATTCATATGAACCAGTATATGTTTTTTTAGCTCCATCTGACCATATATACTCACCTGAAATTTTTCTATTAGCTAACATTTTCTTTTGTTGTTCAGGGTTACTTAATAAATGAATTTTACCATATTTACCAATCATTCTTTTTTTAAATATTTCCCTATATATATCTTTACATTTAGGATTTTCACAAAATCTTTTATACTTATTAGTTACATTACACCATTTAGTAGGTTTTTTACAAATAATACATCTACCTTTATCTTTACCTGTTTTTAAAAAATAAAAATATTGTGATGACGTAAAATTTTTAGGTATCAGTCCATTATGTTCATCTTCAAGATGTTGATATAAATCTTCAATATGATTAAATTTATCATTACATATAGTACATTTAATCAAATTAAAACACACCCTCTCATTATTCTATTATTTAAATGTTAATTATATATAAAAGATATAACTAAATAAAAAAATCAAGTAGATATAATATCTACTTGATTTTTAATTTTTTCTCCTTTATGAATTCCATTAACATAATTTGAATAGTTTTAGTTACATAACCTATTATATATTCCTTGCTATAATAATATTCTAAATTTGTCATAAAAGGTTTATTAAATGACATTATGACCGCATGAGTTAATTGATTTAAATCTTTTTCAAAATCTTTAATCATTGTCATATTTCTTAATTCATACTCTAGTTTATATTTTTCTAAGAATGTTCGTTTTATAGTAGTATCTATGATATTCATTAAAGTATCTAAATCTTGAACATTGATATGAAGGTCATGCTTAATTTTATATAAAAAAATACTACTAGCAATAATCAAAGATGTTGTTAGAAAAAGTATAAGTGTACTTACTATGATTATAATATTGTTAATCTCCATATTAACCTCCTATTATTTATATTTTTTTAAATTATTGTTTTAAGTATATTATTAATTTACTTATAATACATTTTAGTAATAATTGTTATTATTTTGAGGTGATGAGAAATATGGATACTTTTAAAAAAGAACTTGATTTTGGGGTTGATAATTTTCAAAAACAAAAGGTTCTTGATAATAATCAGTCTATTGCTCAAATTATAGTTAATTTATTTTTTATGAGACCTGGAAATTTACCAAGTTTACCTCATATAGGAATTAATATACATCAATATTTATATACACTTGATGATCAAGTTGATGTCGATAAACTTAAAGAAAATATATATAAACAATGTCCTGCTTTAATTCCATATTTAAATATGGGTGAAGTAAAAGTATTTGTTGCTGAATATAAAGGCAATGGCATTTTAATGGTAGTAATTCCATTATTAACTGATAGTAATACTTTGATAATTGGTTTTACTAAAGATAAATCCGGTGACATACTCTTCAATTATACTGTTGAAGAAGGTTTAAATAATATTTAAGGAGGAGATTTTAGGTATGGAAGAAGTTAAATTTGATAAGGCTATTGATTTAAAGGCAATTGTTAAACAGAATAAAGAAGATAATTTAGTAAAAGAAGAAGTCGATGAAACCGAATTAACTAAGGTTATTGGAAATGATTGGTTAAAAAATATTAATTCTGAAAAAAATAATGAACCAATCATACCAGATGATTCTATTAATTTATCTAGTTCGGTTCAAACTGAAAATAATACTTATGCTGGACCAGGAATGATAATTGAAAATAGTGAAATAGCAAAAGAAAAAGACGGTGTTAAATTACAACAACCTGGTTTATCAAAAGAAACAATGAATAATTTAGATTCATATATGAAAGAATTTGAAGAGGATTTTACTAAAATTAAAGAAATAGTCGAGGAAAAAAAATCTGAACAAGAAAAAGATAATGATGAAGAAACAATAATGACTAAAGATGAATTCGATAGAGTTTATTCTGAAGCTGTTGTAGTTATTGATAAAACTGGTATGGGTACTATTATTAATTTCACTGAAGAAGAAAGACAGAAATTAGAAAGTGTGAAAAAAATTAGATTGGAAGAAATAGAAACTGTTAATCTAGAAGTTCTTAAAACTAAAAAGAAAAAAGGTAAAGTCGATACAATTCTTAAAAAATTTGTTAATATTCACACAACGCCTATTATTGCAGTAAATTCGGGATATGCAGCTATGATGAAAGGATGTTCAGCTTATGAATTAATGTCTATAATGGCAGATACTAAAAATCCTCTTGTAGATGCACAAACAAAATGGACATTAATCCATAGTAAAATTGAATCAACCAGTATTGGTATATTAACATATGAAGATTTTCTAATTAAAACAGCGGCATTAGATTACAGTATGTTTATTTATGGTATTCTTTGTGCTACATATCCTAATGATGATATGATTCCTTTAACATGTGAAAAATGTAATAAAGATTTTAAACATAAGTATTCTATTAGGTCTTTAATTAGAGCTGAGAAGATGAGTGATAAACTTAAACAAGAAGTAGCTTCTATTGTAGATGCTTCGTTTAGTTTAGACACAGCTAAATTTAAACATAATAATAGTCCTCTATCTCAAGTTAAAGCTATTAGATTACCCGATAGTAGTTTCATTGTTCAATTATATATTCAATCAGTATACGATCATATTAATAAATCTATTAAAGAATTATCTGAAAATAAAGATAGTAAATATAATCAGGCTTCTGTTTTATCATCAGTAGTAAATAAAATTCTCATTCCTGATTCTGATAATGATGAATACTTCGAATTTGATTCTGTTACAGATATAACTAAGATTATTTATTCTTTAAGTGATACTGATATTTTAATATTGAGTAAGCAAGCTGAAAGTATTATGGATGGGTTTGAATTTGGATTGATGAATATTACATGTCCTAATTGTAAACATCATAACAATACAGTTAATATGGAGATTGAACAAATACTTTTTCTCAAATATCAACAGGCGATGACTACCAAAATAGAATAAATGATTTCTATGTATTTCTTGATGAGATGTTAGAATTATTTAAAGGGCAACTTGATATTGAATATATTAAATATGGTATGTCATATAAAGAAACCCTCTTATTAAGAGATACTAGAATCAAAAGGTTAAAAAAAGAAAGAGAAGAAATTGAAAAAGAAAGAGAAGCTGAAGCTGCCAAGATGAAACAACAACAATTTCAAAAATCTTTCATGAAAAAATAAACCCATCCTGTTGATATAAACCTTGAAAGGGGTTTATTAAGTTATGTTGAATGATATTATTTCTGTATTCAATCAGCTTACTCGTAATGAGTTGGCTGATTGTTCATTATTTGAAAATATTATTAATAGACATTATGAAAAATTTAAATATTTTTACTTTATTATAGATAATATTAGCTTAAAGAATATAATAGACATTAAATGTCAGGAAGAATCAACACGATTAAATATTTCCATCTCATTTAAAACAAAAAAAGAAAGAGATTTATTTTTTAATATATTTAATAATAAGATTAATAATAATTGTAATTTTAAATATAAAGATTATTTTATTTTCAAAATTATAAAAGATACTAAATCTATTAATGTAACAATAGAAAATAATGATATTATAGTAGAAGAGGTGTTGTATGGATGCAAATAGAACTCTTTGATACTAAGAAATTTATCGAAGTGAATAACTTAAGAGAGGTAACAAATTTAATATTATTTGAAAAAGGAAATATCCCAACTGTTGATGGTTTATTATCAACAGATATATTTGGGGTATCATCTAGAGAAAGAAAAGAAACATATGCTTATATTGATTTACACGGACATTTCTTACATCCATTTATATTTAAGACATTAAAACGAATGAATAGAAAATTTGAATCTGCTATATATGGGAATATAAATTTTATAATTAAAGATGGTGAATTAGTTGAAGATGAAAACGGAGAAAGTGGAATAGACTTTTTATATAAAAATTGGGAAAAATTTAATTTTGAACGAAATAATAGTATGATGCGTAATGAAAGAATTTCTGTTTTAGAATCATATAAAAAAAATGTTTTATTTACTAAGTATTGGATTGTTATGCCAGCTTTTTTTAGAGATGTGAATTTACAATTTGCAGCTGAAGGAAGAGTATCTCACCATGAGATAAATGATAAATATTCTAAGTTAATTAGGTTTGCTTCTATAATTATTAATAACAATTTTGATTTTGTTCTAAATACAACTAAAGCAAAAATTCAAGAAACTCTTGTTGAAATCTACGATTTACTTAAAGGTAAGATAGAAAAGAAACAAGGGTTGATTCGTAAATCATTATTAGGTAAATCAATAGATTTTGGCGTTAGGAGTGTAAATTTACAATGCACGTGATTCTTTAATTGTCGGGGAAGCCCTTTAAATCTCTTACTACCAAACTATAATAGCAATATTATAGTGGCGAAGGGTAATGCCTTAGGTATGGTAACAAGGTAAGAAATTAGGTAATCCGCAGCTAAGATTCTAATATATTAATATTATTAGAATAAAGTTCAACGACTATCTGATGACGCTACTTTTAGTAGAGTAGGAGTAGACTCACAAGTCAATTAATGGTGAGTTGAAATGGGAAACCATCAAAAAGATGAAGATATAGTCTAGTATCCTAGTGAAAACTAGGGAAGTTCATTAGAGAACTGCATAGTCTGACGAACTATGTGAATACAACGAATTTCTGCACCAATATTCAAAGCGAATAAATCAGAAGATATGAAAGTCGATTTTTATAATTGTGGTATACCATTATCACAATGCTGTTCATTATGCACACCATATATGATAACTTGGGTGAAAAGATTCTTTCAGAGGGAATTAGAAAGACTTTATATGAAATATCCGGTTAAATTAAAAACAGAAGAGATTATTTATGTTAAATTAAAATCACCTGAGTTATTTTTTAATGATGAATATATTGAAAAGCAAATTAATAAATTTATTTCTAGTTATGGTGATAGATTTGAAAAAATCAAATTACCTATAGATGATCCTAAATATGAAAAAAATATTTATTTAAGTTTTATTGGAAGAGAATTTATTAAAGGTGTTCCAGAAACAGAATCACCTTTAATACAAAGACCTGCTACATGGTGTGATATTTTATATCAAGCAGCAGTTGAAATTACTTCTGATAAACATGTTTATGTAACACGATATCCTGTTTTAGATTATTTCGGTACTTTTCCTAATAAAATTCATGTTTTATCAACTCATGAAACTATTCCAATGTTTGTTGGTTCTAGGGTATATGAGCACTACCCTAAAATAGATATTAAAATGCCTAAAGAAAAAGTTTCTATTACCTTTGCTGATACAGTAACAATGTCAAACCTGTATTTAACAGGTCTTGGTGGAGACTACGATGGTTCTTTAAATGCCCACTTATATGGTGACATATATGTGAATCTTCTTTAATTGTCGGGGAGGCTCTTAGAGCTTTTTATTATATAATAAAAAGATTGGGTAATCCGCAGCTAAGATTCTAATATATTAATAATATATTAGAATAAAGTTCAACGACTATCCCTAGGTACTGAAATGTACAACAGGAGTAGGGCTCAAGTGAGTGGGTGAAAATCCCTTAAATCGAAATAGGAAGCACCTCCTATAAGGTGATGATATAGTCTAGTATCCTAGTGAAAGCTAGGGAAGTTCATAAGAGAACTGCATAGAATAACGACCTATGTGAATATATCGGATCAAGTATCTTTAAAGGTTTTATTTTCACAAGAAGCTAATCTTGAGGCAGATAGAATTATGAAATCAAAAGGTCATATTCTTAATATCTATGGACAAAATATGAGAAAGACAACAAATGAAGGTGCTCATACTTTATTTATGTTAACAAAGTTTAATAAATAAATTTAAGATATAGATAGAATATATTAGTTTCTATCTATATCTTATTTATATATTATATAAGAGATATTAACGTTTTAGATATAAATATTAAAATATATGTGAATAAATCACATATATTTTTTTTCGTATTTTTAACAATAATAGATATATATTATTTTAGTGTATGAAATTTAAATAATATAAATTTAAGGGGGATTTTATAATGAAAATAACATTTGATTATTCTATGAGAGAAGCTAATTCCATTAATAATTTAATAACCGAGATTAATAATGTTAACAAAATAGCTGAAACAAAACAGGTTGTTTTACCATTTGAAAACAAATATGCTTCATTAACTATCAACAGGGGTGAGAAAGCTATATTGATGATTAATGAAGATTTCTTTATTGATTCTTTATCATACTTAACAGTTGTTTATAATCGAATTGCACCGCTGGTTTTAGCATGGAAAAACCTTATTAAAGACATAACACCTTTTGGAAAAGAATATTACATTAAATGGTTTCAGAAGAAAGATAAATAATTTTCAGTCATTATATTTTAGTTATATTAATGAAGGTGTAATAATCCACCTTTATTTTTTATATACACAGCTGGCTTACCGCTATTTTTAATTTTATTATCTAATAATGTATAGATACCCACCACCCGTTTCATTAATTGGGAAAAAGAAATGGGGTGATTAAAAAAGATAATGTAACAATAAATAGATATATTTATCAAAGATACCGACAATAATTTTAACTCAAATAATTTATATCTTCTATCTTAGTAAAATAACATATAGAAGGGAGGGATGCCTATATACATGACGATGTATATGGGATAACCTCTAATTATTTATGAGTTTAAATTATTATTAGGTATATGAGTTTATTTATAAAATTCGCCTACTAAAATTTCCCCATAGACACACATGTGTATAGGCAATCTATGATGGATGGGGACACTATCGGTTTAGAATACGATGAAGAATAATTTGTTACCTATTTGTTACAATATAATTAGATAGTGTGATAATATGTGTTTATTTCATTAAATATATATGGTGAATTTATTTATAAAATAGAATAAAGCTCTGTATAAAAACAACAGAGCTTTATTCTATTTATTTTTTTTCAATAAGATCAGGTATAATTTCTTCTGTTTTTACAGAAGGATTAATAATTTTTTTTCCTTTAAGTTCCTGTTCTTTATTAATCAAATTAACAGGCTTAGTACTATCATTATAGAAATCAATAGTATTATTAATATTTTCATTATCTTTATCAAAATTAATAGTGGTTAATTTTACTTCAGTACCATCTTTAAGTACTTCAACAACATCAACCCCTTGTGTAATCATAGCAAAAATAATAGATGTTTTTTCTGTATATGGTGTTAAAATTGGACCATATATTCCACCCTTAGCTCTAATAGGGGTTCTACTGAGAATTTTAATATTTTTAGTTTTCATAATTTCTCAAGCCTCCATTTTATTCATTTATTAATAATTGGTTTCTGGGATAAAATTTTCTTTGATATGTTTTAATTTTTCTTCCATATCCTTTTCCTCATCAAATTCCGGTATTTGCTCAGCAAGTTTTTTAATTTCAGCATCGTCTTCATCCATTAATAATAGACCACTATCGTCTAAAATGGAATCACGAATATCTCCACTAATACTAGTTTCACTTACAGCTTCTGATAAAAATTGTTCTTGTTCATTTCTACGAATAGTTCTTTTAAGACCAGATAACATAATATAAATACCCCCAATCTTTTTATTAAATTGTTTAAATGAAAATTAGTTATTCGATACAAATTTATTATAATAAAAGCGAAGAATAAATAGTAATATAGGTATTTTAATAAATGAATTAAATGAATATTCTATAAATTCATATTCTTCTAATTGTTCTAAGTTTATATTATAAATAGAATCAATATGTTTATTAAAGTAATCCACCATTAGATTTTCAATAATAAATTCATCACTAAGTTTAATATCTGTTAATATAGCATTTAAAATATTATCTTCAATATATTCTATACCATCAGTACTAAATACTATTGAATTAACATTATCTAAAAAATATAAGAATATAGAATTATGATTTTTAATAATTGTATTACTATATTTAATACTTAGAGGTAAATTCTTTTTATTTTTTTCTAAAAATCTATAAATTGATTTTTCATATTCTATTACAAATGTTGAACTATCGTCCTCATTAACTAAACAAATAGTATTAAAGTTATATTTCTCATTAAATAAAATATTGTTATTAATAAAATAATTTAAATATTTATCATAAAACTTACTACCAAGTTCATTATTAAACATAAAACAATTATATTTCTTATTAAAAAAAAATATCTTGTACTTATCAGCTATATATCTATAAATCTCATTTAATTTAAGTATTTTATAATAATCATCTTCTCGTATTAAACATTTTTCCTGTGTTCCGATATTTCTTAACACACAGTTATATATTTCATTAATTTGATTATTTAAATCAGTAACTAATTCACCATAAGCTGATTTTAATGTAAAAGAAATTTTATAATAATTGTTACTTTTTATTGTATCATACTTAACTTCTGTTACCATAAATAAATAATTTTTATCTAAATAAGATATAGTAAAAAAATCATTTGGTAAGGGTTTAAGTGTATTAGGTAAAATTATAAGTTCACTATCAAAATTAGTTGTTAAACCTTCCTCTTCTTCACTTAATTCTAACATAATAGATTCTAGACCATATACAGGAAAATCATTTATCTTTTTAAACTTTAATGGGGAATTTTCTCCTAGTAAATCCTCAATATTAATAAATCCACTATCTGTAATACTATTAATATTATCAATATTATAATATGTGACAAATGTTGGATTTTTATCTAAAAATCTAGAATATTGAGAATTCATTCTTTCTTCGTATTTAAAAATATTTTCATTAATAAAAGTCTTATCATCTATTAAATAACCCAATAAAATCACCATCCCCCTTTATTTATATAATAATTTAACTTCTTTTATATATAGTTATATAAGGTGATGTACTATGTGCTACAACTAGATAAATACTATCTGGTGAGAAAGAACATCCATTACCAGTACCTGTAGGTAATATATCCGGATCAGATAATTTAGTAAATGTATCTCCACTTCTTTTATATATAGTTATATAAGGTGATGTACTATGTGCTACAACTAGATAAATAATATCTGGTGAGAAAGAACAACCATAACCAACACCTGTGGGTAATATACTAGGATTAGCCAATTTAGTAAATGTATCACCACTTCTTTTATATATAGTTATATATGGTGATGTATTATGTGCCACAGCTAGATAATTATTATCTGGTGAGAAAGAACAACCATAACCAACACCTGTGGGTAATATATCTGGATCAGGTAATTTAGTAAAAGTATCTCCACTTCTTTTATATATAGTTATATATGGACTATTGTTATGTCCTACAACTAAATAATTATTATCTGGTGAGAAAAAACAACCATAACCAGTACCTATAGGTAGTACACTAGGATTATCTAATTTAGTAAAAGTATCACCAGATCTTTTATATATAGTTATATATGGACTATTTTTATGTGATATAGCTAAATAATTATTATCTGATGAAAAAGAACAATCAAAACCTTGTCCTGTAGGTAATATACTAGGATCAGGTAATTTAGTAAATGTATCACCACTTCTTTTATATATAGTTACATATGGTGAAATATAATGTGCTACAGTTAAATAATTATTATCTGGTGAGAAAGAACAACCATAACAATACCCTGGAGGTAATACACTTGGATCAGGTAATTTAGTAAAGGTATCACCATCTCTTTTATATATAGTTATATAAGGTGATGTATCATGTCCTACAGCCAAATAATTATTATCTGATGAAAAAAAACTTTCATAAGCATTGTTAGTAGGTAATATACTAGGATTATCTAATTTAGTAAATATACCACCAATATTACTATTATTTTTAAAACTACTCATTAATATTAAGTTACTTAACATATTAATCAACCTTTCTTTATAAGTATTTAATATAATGTTGAAAAGTATTAGAAACATAAAAATAAATAAATCAGTATGTTAAAATAAAATACATACTGATTTATTTATTAAATCTATTTATTAACTGATTTTATAATTCTTTCTTTAAATTTTTCAATTTGATTATTTATACTTATTATTCGTGCTTCCAATAATTTAATATGTTCTCTAGGATCTCTTAATATCCAATTGGATGGAACCCAAATAAATTTTCCCCCCATTATGTTTTTTCTTAATTCATCAGGAGCTACCCATTCATCAATATCATCTAAATAAAACCATAAACCTTTTTCTTTAGCCTCTTTAAACATAGGCTCCAAAGATTCTAAAATAGCATCCGTACTCATTGAATTAACCATTTTTTCATCCTCCTTTATTGATATCTTTTTTAATTTTTTCTAAGCGTTTTTCAATATCATCTTTTTCCGATTCCAGTATTTCAATTAAAGTACTAGGTGAACGTAACAACCATCTAATTGAAGGATTCGAATACATTCCAGAACGATGTACAGCTTCTATCTCACCAGGAGTAAACCAATGACCAGTTTCAGTATCATAAAAATACATTTTGTCTTTTTTAGCTTGACCAATCAAAGATTTTGAAATTTCTTTTTTCTTATGTTGCATATTATACACTTCCTTTTTATAAAAAATCAACTATTATTCGTTTATCAGAGGGATTATCAATTAAATCTCTAACATTACTAATTATTTCTTCAATTTTTATTTTCCTAGATTCTAACCTTTTAATTAATTTTTCAGGTGATTCAAGTCTCCAATTCGTAGATTTAATAAGTTTTCTTTCTATTAAAGATTTAAATTCAGGTACGTTGTACCAACATCCATTATTAAAACCAACGAACCATAATCCATTTTTTTCAGCATCTTTAATCATTTCATTTAATATTTCTTGATTTTTGTCATTTAACATATCAATCACCCCTAAAATTTATTATTCATTATTTTAATAATATATATTTAATTTTTTATATAACTTTCAATTTCATTTATCCTTAGTTTTATTATTTCTTTTTTGTTATATAAAGAATTAAGTAATTCTATAGGATTACGTAATATCCATTTTGTTTTACACATAATATATTCAATATTATTATAATAATTTATTATTTCACTAGGAGTGAAATAAATTTTAAAAAATTCATCATAAAATAATAACTTTTCATTACTAGCTTTATCAATTAAAGGTTCTAATAATTTAAGATAATTAATTATTTCATCTTTACTAGAAATAGATTTATTATTAAATAAAATATTTTCATAATTGAACATATAATCACCTCTTTATTTTTTTATTATAATTTATTATGTTTCTTTGATTTCACTTAAATTTAACCTCCTTTTTAATTAAATTAATCTCATTCTTTTTAACACCATAATCTTTTCCTAAAGTATTATAATATAGCTTTATCTTATTAACGAAAGGACTTAATTCTTCAAATAGATTTTTATAAAACCATGGTTTTTTATCTTTATCTGAAAATATATTAATATCCACATTTCCTATTATACCAGATTGAATATAAAATTTTAATACATTAACAAATCCACATCCACATACTGCCGTATATATTTTATTATTTTTTTCTTTATCAAATATATTATAATATAAGCCTAAAACATCAAATACACCTTCAGCTATATTAATAGTAATAGTTTTAGGTGTTAATAAATCAATAGTATTAGGAATTGAATAAAACTTCCTAGTATTATCTAAATTTTTATATATACTGTATTTAAAGTATCTTTTATACTTTCCACTTGTATCTCTAAATACAATATGTTCATTTTTAGCTGATAAAAATCCCACATATTTGTTATGTAATAAACTAGCTTGTTCTTTATTAGTTGTTATAGTTTTTATATTATTATGTCTAAGAAATTCTCCAAAATTAAATACCACTTTTAATTTAATAAATTCTTCTTCAGTAATATTAATACCTAGTCTATTTTCAATATATTCTTTCTTCTCTTTTACTAATTCTTTTAATACTGATATTGGAATTTTAAAATCAAAAATATTATTTTTTATACCTAATTTCTTATTAATTTTTCCTATAGTTTCTTTATTATAAGATAATAATTTACTATTGATTTGTAAATCATTAATCCTAAATGTTCTTAATATAGACGGAGTCAATACTCCTGATATATCACATAAGAAACAATGAAATATAATTGGTGTATTTATTTTTAATTCAATTTTTATAAAGAAATGAGCACTTGTACTGTTTTTTACACTATCACCACAAAAAGGACAACGAATCACTATTTGTGATTCGTTGATATTTTTTGAAGAAGTAACATTAAGTAATTTATTTTTTATCTTTAATTTAAAAGAATAGTTGTCCATGTTAACATTCCTTTTTATAGTTGATTTAAGAAACTTAAAAATTCATCAGATACAACATCTTGATTGACTTCAAGTTTTTCTCCAAGCTTATCTGGATGGTCATAATCAACGATTGTAAATGTTGAATTTAAAATTGTTGATAATAAATTCAAAATTAAATTTGACTTTTTTACTTCACTAAGAGTTGAGTATTTATCTTGTATTAATGATTGATATATTGGAGTTTCTTCTAATTTATTTAAAAATTTTGTATTTTGAATAGTACGAGTATTTAATCTTCCTTCAATATTACCACTTATAATCTGAGGAAGATATAAAGCACCCTGAATTTGTAATCTTCTTTTCAATAATATAACAAGAGTTATATATTGCTTTCTTGTTAATAAATTTAAATCTCTATATCCACCAAAATATTTAGCATAAAAATAGTGTATTAACTGTACTTGAAATTTATTTATCTTATGAAATTTCTTATAAAAGTTAATTTCATCTTTAGTAATTTCAACACCAATATTTTTCCTGATGTTTTTAATTGTACTTTTAATATTTACTTCAGATAATATTATCAATGACTCATCTATTTTATTAGAATTCATTTCAAATTTATCTAAACCGCTTAAACCATCTTCACCACTTTTATCTGCACTTAATTCTACTAAATTAACTTTATAATTCTTTTTAATAATAAAATATAATTGTTTCTCTAGTATAAAAGAATTGAAGTTAACAATATTTTTATTGAAAACATATTTAAACATAGTTTCAGTTATAATATTTTTTTTCAATAAACCGTTGAGATGTATTAGTGGATCAACACCGAATATTTCTTGTTGTTCCCACATTGGTTTATTTGTAGCTAAGTTTTTATTTATCTTAGCAGACACTGTCACCATTAATTTATTATAAATATTAATTCCATCACCATACAAATCAAATAAACCTTTATAAAAATTATAGATATAATCAATATCTTTCTTAACATTATTCACATTAATATATTGAAATACTACTGGAATCATTATTTTAATAGACATTGATATCATCATCATTATTTTAGCATGTTCATTTGTTATCTCTAATGATTCACTATATTTCTTTTTATCATTACTTGTCAAATCTATATAGTAATTATCTTCAACCATTTTAATAATCTTTTCTTTCATGGTATCTGTAAATAAAATACCATATAGAAATTTAATAAAGGTTTTAGGTTTTTTAATAGGTTTACTCTTATTATCAATGAAATATTTAAGTTTAAAATATGACATTAATAACTCATTATTAATATCATAAAATTTAATAAAATAATTTAGATAATGAATTATTCCCTTTCCTTTGTCATTATCCTCAAGTTGATTAACATATGATTCTTTCTTAATAATGAAAACATTTAATGTGCTAGTACTATCCTTTTTAAAGATTTTATCAAATGGGATTATTATTATTTTCCCATCAGATTTAATAATCTTATCTTTTTCTTCGGGCACCCACTCATCTACTCGTATTATTTCGGTAACAGAAATCATTACTAATATCCCACCCCCCCCTAATAAAAATACCTCCACTAAGGTCTACTATATCTTTTACTAAATTAAAAATCTTATCTATACTTTTATAATATATACTTCATTTTATTTATACTTTATCTGGGTGGGTATTATATTTTTGGTTTCTTCATTTTAACTATAATTTTAGATTTAGGTTGTATCTTATTAATAACAGATTTTTTTACACCTGAAATCTTTTCAATTATATTATTATTTTTAGTTCGGTCCTTCTTTTCAACTATTTTCTTCTTACGTTTGATTTCATTATTAGCATTTTTTATATCTATTTTAATCTGATTAATATCTCTAATAGATTTAAATAAATCACCTTTATTTAATTTTTTAGAATGAGAATTAAGAAATGATTTTGATAAATACTTACTTCTATTCAGTAATATATGAAAACCAATAAAATAAATTGATTTCTCAAAACTTATAATTTCTCCTGGATTTCTAACTATAGGATTTGCTTTAATAACATCAACAGTAAATTTCTTATTGAGAAAATCTATTAATAAATCATACTGGTTAAAAGCATATGCATAAGTAAAAGTAAAATTAGGAGAATTTGAAAAGAATTTAACATAATAGTTTTCTAGAGTGACTTCTCTTTTTAAATCATCATCACCCATAGTAAATAATATTAATACATCATAAGTGTTATTTCTTTCAGTTTCACTTGGTAATAAAAAATGAAAAAGATAATCGTCTTTATCCCTATAAATAATAGGTTCAGATATTTTTTTCTTTTTTATTAAACTATAATATCGTTTATTAAGATCGTCTCTAATAAGTTGTCTATTATGAATTGCAGTACTACCTTTACCCATAGGATTATCAATGTAATCTTTTAACGTTTGAAGTATAAACAAAAGATAATAACCCCCTGTTAGTAATTTTTAAAATCTTATCTAGGAATGGTTGCTATTAGCAACCATTCCTTTAGTAATTATAAAAATTATTGTTCTCTATTACTGGTCATAATAGATATATATTGATTACTTGATAATAACAAAGATACTATAGATGTTACTGCTTTTAAAATTTCAATATCTGTTTGACATGAATTAATAATATCTTTAGAAAAACAATCATCAATTAAATTCCAACATTCTTTTTTTTCAATACACTCATTAATTAAGTCGTTAACAACAAAATCAGTTGACTCACCTTTAAACTTATTATATATTACTTTTGAGAATACTTCAACAAAGGTTTGTCTTAATAATTCAAAGAATTTCTTCTCATTATCAGTAAATTTAATACCTTCATTTAATAATTCATCTATTACAATTGGAATAATTAAATTACCACCAATATTATATCCGTATTTAAATGCAGACTCACATGCTTTAACCGCATCTTCAACTAAATCATAATTAGTAGTTTTCATTAGAGATGAGTTACCACCAACATTAATTATACCCATTTTACATTTCAATTTTGATACCCTCTGTTTTAAATCATAAATCTGACTATTAACAATATTTAAATTTTGATTCACTTCTTCAATTTCCTTAAGTTTAGTAATAGCATCATTTAAATATACATCGTAAGTACTTTGTTTCATAGAATTGAAACCTTTAATAATACTCGTTTTAGGACCAATTGAAATTTTATCTACCTGACCAATATAATGACTAATATAACCATCATTTTCTTTCTCTAAATCATATAAAGTATTTTCACTAATAAGCATACCACCAGTTAACATACAGAAATCATTATAAAACAGTTGTTGTAAATTATTAAATAGTGCAATTCGTGTATAAACAGTTGAACAAAAACCTGATTTTCTAAATTCTATATTTGCTGTTTGTTTTATATGATTTAATAATAAATTGTCATAATGTGGAGCTATTACAACAACTCGTCTATTAGTTGAAATGCCTAATTCAATTATTTTAGATATAATTTTATCAAAATGAATTTTTTCAATTTTATGATCAAACATAATAATTAACGGATTATCAATTTCACAAATACCAATATCATTTTCTGCAAATATACTATCAAGATAAGTAATATTAGCTCTATAACCTTCAATTATTTCACATGAAGTGATACTTGTCTTAGATGGAGAGAATTCAATATTTGGATTTTCTGTTTCTTTATATATTTTACGGATTATATCAGATAGGATATGATCTCCATTAGTTGCAATCATTGCCAATTGATATATCTCTTGATAGTCATTGTCTTTAGTGATTTTTGTAGAAGATTGTAATATTCTATCTGTAATCATTTTAACACAAATAGATAGAATATCAGAAAAATTTCTAGATCTTATCTTTTTCAATTCTTTATCAGAATCTAATAATATTAATAATGAATTAGCAGCAACTAAAGAAGAAGAACTACCGTCACCAACCTTAATAACAACTTGTGCGGCTATATTGATTAATAACTGTTTAATATTATTATCAATACTATTATTGGAATTAATATTCTTTAATATTTGCCAGCCATCTTTAGTAATGTGCATTTGTCCAAATTGCTCAATTATTGTGTTGGACCCATAAGGACCTAAACTTTTTTGTATAGCAGATGAAACTTTATTAAAAATCATATGAATACGTTGTTTAAATTCCTCTTCACTAATAATATTCCAATCATTTTTTTCTTCAAAACTAAGCATAATTTCCTACCCCCATTTATTTTTAGTCTTTAGAACTATGTTTAACACATAATTATTTTTTAATATTTACTTAAAATTATAAGGTGAGAATGTTGCAAATTTAAATATTTTTTCTATTAATAAATCTTCTACATTAAACCTTGGTACTAATAAATCTTTTTCATCTAAAGTAAAATTATACCCATAATTAGCTACAATTATATTAGTATATTCAGATTTATTTAATTCAATAATAATACCAACATCTAAAATATTTCTAAGAATATAAGTAGTAATACCTGATAAACTTTTAATAACATTAAATAAATTACCAGTAATATATTTAATTTTATCCATATCTTTAAATTCATTCTGTATATCCATATGAACTCTTTTATCATATTTTTCAGTATGAATATAAATTTTTTCAGTGAACCTTTGTTTTAACATTACATGTATACTAGAACTTATTATAAGTGGTTCTGACATAACAAACATATCATCGAATTTATAAAAAATATCATTTAATGTTTTATTATAATCAAATTCTTTTTTAGATAGATGCTCAATTACATTTATTGTCCTACGTTCAATACAAAACTTAAGTAAATCCTTCATATTAAATTTATCTATTAATGAAAAATTAATAAAGTCTTCATAAATTTTTCTATATGTAGTTCTCATTTGATGTATAATAAAAGGATAAGGGTTTTTAATAATTTCATCATAACATATGAAAATTATTTCAGGTCTTTTAACAAACTCAGTACTCATTTATAATCATCCTTTATTTTAAAGTATAAAAAAAGAATATAATGAAAAAATCATTATATTCTTTTAATAATTTACATAAATTGCTCAATGTCATTAATACCTTCTATATTACTGATATCTGGTGGTATTTGAGTATTTGAAGATGAATTAGTATTACTATTAGAGAAAATGTTATTTTGTTTTCCATAGCTACGACCTTCAATACCATGTTTCTTTGCAATACCTTCCAGATACTTCATAGAAGCTTCTCTATATCCTCTATCAGCATATCTAATAGAATGTGCAACCCCATTCGATATAGTATCCCGACTACTTTTTAGTAATTTCATAAAAGTAAGTAATTCGGAATGAAGACCAGATGTGATTTCAAATGTTCCTTCTTCTTCATTATAATCATCTACTCGATATGATCTGTTAAATTCATAACATATACTCATTTCGGGCTTTTTCGTTTCCTCATTCAAATTTTTATATATAGCAACATAAGGTCTGTTACTACCAATAGTTTTATTTCCCGTTGCAATAACAAATAGAGAACTTGCACCAACAGGAACTCCAATAGATTTAATTTTATTTTCTTTAAGAGCAGGAATAAGTATTTCGACAAAATCATTTAAAAGAATTGTTACTTTTTCCACCGTAAGTGCTGTTGAAACAGTTGTTTCATAATCAAATACTTTCGACTCAGTTTGTTTATTTTTCTCTAAAGCTGGATTCATTTTAATAGAAATTAATTCATTCCAAAATCCAAATGATAAAGCAGATGGGTCGAATCCATCCTTATTTCTAAATTGAATACTTTTAGTATTTACATTAACAACATTTTTTGAATTATTTTGAGAATTATTATTAAACATGTTCTAACCTCCAATATTTTTTACTTATAATAAAGTTCACTATGTTTTTAATTATTAATAATTTCATATACTTTAGAGTATGATTTTTTTTCTTCTGTCAATACAACTTTATTAAATAAAAAATCTTTTTTCATAGTTATACTGCTTAGAATAAAGTGCTTAAACCATTTACTGTCTTTCGGATGTTCTAATAAGTTTCTAATAATTGAATATATTGAATATTTGTGACCATTTCTATTAGTCCTTTCAAAAGTAAAAATACTTTTATCAGAAAAATCTGGATTTTTACCAAAAACTCGATGTATTTCTTTTAGAAATCTTTTTGACCTCTTTTTTAATAATAAAAATTCCCTACGTGAACAGTTAGAACCTAATATGCTTTTCTTTCGATTACCTTGTAAAACAATAGTTTTAGCTACCTTATAGATAAAATGACAAGTTTTTTCATTGAGTATATTAAAAAATCCTACTAAACCTTTTGAGAATTTTGTTAAAACCTCTTTAAGATTATTAGTAGCTTTAACTAATATTTCACTATCAATATTTAAATTCATTAATTTTTCCTCCTTATATTTTTAATTAGTTTTAGGATGATCAAATTCACCATACCAGATGTTATTAAATTTTTCTATATTATTTTTTAATCTATTTATACCATAACACCTATTATTCCTATTTAACCATGTAAGATTCCCGTCTAAAAAAGATGGATGTTTCCCATATACCTTATGGATAAATTTTAAAAATCTCTTAGCTCGTTTTTTCATTAATAAAAATTTTTTACGAGAATGAAATTTTCCACAAAATCCAAATTTGCGATTATGTTTTATTATTTTAATAGCCATATTATAGTAAAATCTTAAAGTTAAATCAGATTTTCTAATAAAAAAAGCATTATGAAAATTCATTAATTTTTCAGTAAAATCACAAAATGAATATTTTAGTTTTAATAAAACCTCTTTAAGATTATTAATAGCTTTAACTAATATTTCACTATCAATATTTAAATTCATTAATTTTCACCCCCTTATATTTTTAGAATATTACTATAGTAATCATCTTCAGTTGTCTTAATAATTCCAATACCCAAACTATCTAATACACCATGGAACGTAGATAAATTATTATTTATAATTGTACTATAATCAATAAAAGGAATTATCCAATTTGGTATCTTAGGTATATTTCTAGGCAAAGCTATAACTTTAACTCCTTTCTCTCTTATTTTCTTATCACTATTATTATATATATTTTCAATTATCCTTTCATATATTTCAGGCTCAGATTGTTTTATTTTTTCAATAGAGTTTTCATCCATATTAACCTTAATAATATCAATGTGTTCAGGTAGTTCTATTGAATTATCAGGATAAGCATAATTCCATGCTAAAACAGCACGGACACCCATTTCTCTTAATGGATCTTTATATGCTTCTAATTCTTTTACTGATTTAGGAATTAGAAAATCTTTTTGACCTGATTCTAGAGATATTCTAATTATATTTTCTAATTTTTCTAATTCTTTTAAAACATTAGATATATTAATTTCTTCAGTTGATAATAAATGTTCTTTAATAAGATTTTTAAAGAATTTTTCTGTTGCTTCTCTTGTTGATGACTTAACAAAATCTAACGTAGTGTTCACATAGGTCGTTAATCTATGCAGTTCTCTTATGAACTTCCCTAAGTTTCCCTAGGATACCAGACTATATCTTCATCCTTATTATATAACTAATAAGGAGCCTCCCATTTCGATTTAAGGGATTTTCACCCACTCACTTGAGCCCTACTCCTATTGATCATTTCAGATCCAAAGGGATAGTCGTTGAACCTTTCTCTTATATTAGAGACTTGGCTGCTGATTACCCAATATTTTAGTTTATTACCTTTATCTTAAGGTACTAAAATCTATAAGGATTTTCCAGCAGTTAAAGAGGTTTTCTTTATATATTACTATATAAAGGAGCAATATTTATTACCCTTAATATCAACTTTTTCAGGATATATTTCATCTCCTTCTCTTAATCTAACACTACTTATATATCTTTTCTTTTTCTGTGTTAAAATAAGTCTAGTGAATAAAAATTCATTTTTCATATTTATTTTATGTCTATATCTTTTAGGTATATTTACATCTTTAGTATATTTCTTCAATGTATTAGTAACCATATTAGTTATTATATAAGCCAATAAGTTGATAGAAATAAATTTTAATTCAGTTTTATCCTTATTTATTAATTTATCATTAACATCGATAATATTATATTTAATAAATTTAACCCATTTATCAATAGTCATAATAGTTGAATCTGTATCTGAACCAACTACAGTTTTTCTTTCATCATATTTTAATCTACGAATCCTATTATATGGAGAAAAATTAAAGAAAACAAATTCTTTATATAGTTTCCATAATAGTTCTAAATCATCTTTTACGTTATTAGGTATCTTATTAGGATTTTTAAATGTATCAATATTTTCTATAATATATGATAATAAGTTTCTTATTTTTCTTAATTTTGAAAATTCAAAAATGTTATTCTTATAGTAAATTCTATTAATATCTTTTTGACTTAAAGATAATAAATAATTTAAAATAAAAGAATTATACTCTTTTTTATAATTAAAAAATCTTTTCTTTAAATATTTCATTAATTGTTTTGAACTAATATTTTCTAAAAAATTATCATTTAAATTTCTTTTTTCCTTAATTACATTAGTTAAAAAAAACACACATTCTTCAAGATTATTAAATGGAGCATTATTTTCTAAAAAAGTTTCAAAAGCCATTTCAGCTGTAGCTATTAATGATTGGCCGGAGTTTGTAATAGAACTGGCGGTGTATAAATTATAAAAATTAGATGTTGGGGCTCCGTTGGACCCGAAGAACGAGTTTGCGTTGGTTTTCTCAGAACCTTGTAACCTATCAAATGTCCCATATTCATAATCATCTTTTGAATATTTTTTTAATTGATTTTTATACTCTTTTCTTAACGACATAAAGTTTTCTAGCATAACAGCGGCTGGATTCAATGATTCATCTTGATTTTTAAAAAATACTCCGAATCCAGCAACTATAGGTTTAGTTTTTTTAACCCAATCATATACTGATATTAAATCTACATTAATAGATTTATGAATATAGTTATTATGAATTATAGCTTTAGGGTTAATTAAGTTTTTATCTATAATATCATCTAAAACTTTTGATATATCTTTATTTGTTAGTTCAGGATACATTCTTTTAAATATCTCTATATTACTTTCTTTCCAATCTTTTATAAATAAACTTTTAATTTTTTTAGATATTGTATTTACCTCCTAACATAAAGTTTTTTAGTATAGAATTAATATTTTGTTATCCAATTTGTTAATTTTTATTTTAATTCAAAAATGCCTATAGAACAATTAATTAAAAAAATGGCATTGAAAGGTTGTGTTGTTATGTTATTCAATAAGAATGGAAAACAAGATAATTATACTGAAGATTTAACTCCGGATTCATTATCTTTAATTACTGAATGTATGTTAAAAGATGAATTGAGTAAAGAAGAGTTGGAAGCTTTTTTAGAAGATTCATCTGAAATTAATTCGGCTATGAAAGATGAAGTGTTACTTGAAAAAACTATTGTTAGAATGGATAAGTATGCAAAATTAAATAGGGGTCAGAAAATAGCAGTATTTACTATTGCTAGAGAAAAAAAAGACCCCAAGTTTAAGAAACTATTAACTATTTGGAGAATTGAAAGATTTTTGGAAGCCGAACTTATGAAAAAATATGGTAATGAAGGTATGCGTCGTGCCAAAGCAGCTATGAATAAAAGTAGAACATCAACCTCTAAAATTGTTAAAACAGTTGCTAATAAAGTTCATAATCAATTTAACACTGGAATTAAATAATTTAAATAATACTAGATGGATATCCATCTAGTATTATTTTTTATTCTATGTTCCATGCCTTAAAATATATATTATTAATACATGAAAAACAAATAAATAATTTAAACTAAAGAAAGGGTGTTATGTTATTGGAAAATAATATAAAAGAAATTATTGGTTTATTAAGTAACAAAGTATTTATTATTTCAGAAATAATGGAAACTAGAAAAACTTTTAATGAGAATCTAGAGACAATTTATGATTATTTAAAACAAGGTTTTGAAATTAAAGAATTAAGAACATGTCCAACTTACTTTAGATTTAAAGAAGATGGTTATATACACACTTTACAATTAAGACATTTTCTTACCAACTTGATGTTTTGGGAACCATTAATGAGATTTGATTGTTCAGATAAGTTAGATGAAACTTATATTGTTGATTGTACTAAAATGTCATCTAAATTAATTAAAAATTATATTGATAATAAAATTGTTATACCTTATAGAAGAATAATCGAAAATAAGAAAATGAATAAAGTTATTCATGATATGATTTATAATCTATCAAGAATATCAACAGATTTTAATATTATATTAGGATTGTCTATTAATGTTGAGACATTTATTGATGTTGCAAAAAGAAATCCAAGATTTAATGAGATTATTAGGACTCAATTAAATGAAGATATGCAACCAACTGAGATTGAGGAATATTTAGATAAATTGATGCATGAACAAATAGAAATCTTAAAAAATGATGATAAAGATAATTTATTAAAACCAATACTTAAATCAGGTGCTGGTATTAAAAGTAAACAATTGTCAGAATTCTCAATATCTGGCGGGTTAAAAATTAGCCCCGTACATAGGCGACTATGTGCGTAAACCTCTTTAATTGCTGGGACTCTCTTAAAATATTCTTCTACCAGAATATTAATAAAAGTTGGTGTTGATATTGAAGCTAGTTAATATCGATTATGATAAAAAGAAGAAGTTATATATAGTTACCTTTTTTAAAAATAAGGGTGGTTATAAAATAAGAACTAAAAGATTTACTTATTCTGAAGATAGTCATGGACCTTTCGCTAGGATTCTTGCTTTACATACAATGAAGACAGGTGAGAGACTTTATCATTGGTTTGTGACTGACGGTATATATACATCTATTTTTATATATAATAAAAAATATGGTTTTAGACGTATGTTAATCGATAATGAATTTATTGACATCGTCAAAAATCATAGGATTAATATAATTAAAAATAAAACTGGTCAGAATATATTTTATGCGACAATAAAAATAAACGGTAAGAATGTCCCTGTACATCGTCTTATTATGGGTCTAGGAGAATATAGAAATGATCCTGTAGATCATGTATTTCATGATTCTTTAGATAATATGAAATTAAATCTACGTGTCTGTACTCCTAGTATTAATAATAGGAATTCAAGATTACGATGTGACAGTAAAACTGGTATACAGGGAGTTTGTTTTAATAAAAATAAATGCTCGTATACCGCAGAAGTTAGAGATTTTAATGGTAGAAAAATTAGAAAAAGCTTTCCCATAAAACTTTATGGTGAAAATAAAGCCATTGAATTAGCAAAACAATGGCGTGAAATTATGGTAGAAGAATATTATGAGAGACAATCAGCAGCGAAGCCTGATTATTAGTCAGGAACGTTCAACGACTATCCAAAGCATGTTCATTATTGATATAAAATATAATGAACATAAGCGAGTAGAGTAGGACTAGAAGCTAATGCTAGTTCCAAACGGGAGGCATCTCACTGAGATGATGATATAGTCTAGTATCCTAAAGTGATTTAGGGAAGTTCATAAGAGAACTGTATAGGGGTTGCGTCCTATATGAATGATCGTAAAACCAAATATTTCTGGTACTACTATCCCTATACCTATTAATAGTAATTATATCGTAGGTGGATTGAGGAATATAACTAATTATTATATAGATTCTCTCGGTGGTCGCAAATCATTGATTATGAGTAAGCTTGAGATGGGAAATTCTGGGCATTTCGCACGTACTGTGATGCTATTAGTTTCCAGTATTAATTTATCTAAAACAGTCGAATCATGTAATACTGTACATCCAATAAAAATTGAATTAACAACTAAAGACCATTTAATAAGAATGCGGGGTAGATATTATCGAACCATGTATTCTAGAAATTATCAATTATTAAAAGGTGATGAATATAATTTAATAGGGGAAACTATTTTTGTTAAATCACCAGTTACTTGTGCTTGTAAAGATGGGATATGTAAAATGTGTTATGGTGAATTATCATATATAAATAATGATATTTCAATAGGTGTATATGCTGGTACAAAAATCACAGAACCAGTTTCACAAAATATTTTATCCTCTAAACATTTATTAACAACTAAATCAGAAAAAATACAATTTAATGAAGAATTCTATAGATTTTTTAATATAAGTGGTAATGAAATAATTATTAATCCAAATGATGATTTAGATAATTTAGATGATTATAGTTTACTTATAATTAAAAGTAATATTAAAACAATAGCTGATTATGATGATAATGATATGGAATTTAATGAATATGTAAATCTATTCCATGTATATAATAAGAAAACTAATGAGATGATAGAAATAAAAGAAAGTAGAGATAAAGATTTATATATCTCTCCTGAATTAAGAAAATTATTTAAGAAAAAAAGTAAAAAGGAAGTTTATGAAATTGATTTTAAAAATATTGATGATGATAGAATTTTTGTTATAGAAGTAGTTAATAATGAGTTAACCCGTCCACTATATGATATTATGCGTTTAATTGATAGGGTTGACTATAGAATCATACATTGGAACTGTGTTACAATTGATCAAATGTGTCAAAAGATGTTAGATTTAATAATAGAGTCTGAAATTAATTCTGACTCTGTTCATGGTGAATTAATTTTAACACCATTATTAAGAGATAAAGATGATATATTAGAAAGACCTAAATTTAATAAGTACTTTAATGGTGATGAAGGATACCAAATTCTAACAGTTAAATCTGCTTTAGAAAAACATCCATCAGTATTAGTTGGTTTATCATTCCAAGCACTTGATAGACAATTAACAAACCCATTAACATTTAGAAAAAAGGAAAGTTCATTTATTGATCCTTTCTTTAAAGAAAGACCATAAAAATATTATAAAAAAGAAAAAGGAGATGTTTTATAATGAAAGGAAATTTTATAAAAGTAAAAGTTGATGAAAACTTAGATATTGAATATAAAGATACTGATGCAATCAAATTATACCCGATTGTTTTAATATTTTATATTCAAATATGATTATCAAAACTATTAATTTTAAGAATATCAATGAAACAGCTTTATTAAAAATAATTGAGATAAGATTAAAAGAAATTCAAAAAAAATCAATTAATTATCTTGAAAGTAAAGTTCTTATTCGATGTATTGAATCAGCATTAACCGTTATACATGATATAGAAAGTTATAAAACAACTACAATTAAATCAATGAAACAGCGTTTAATAGAATGCTATGAAGATGCTGTTAAAAATAAAATGAAATATATTGGTTATATCACTACATTAACTACTGATGATGTATATAGTGATTATGTTATTTCATCAATAGAAAAATTTCAAGTTAATATACAATATCTAAATACTTTTAATGATGATTTAGTTAAAATGACCAATAAACGATTTAAAATAACAGCATTTTGTTCTGGAGATTCATTTAGTGAAATAGAAGAAAAAATAAATAAATTTGAAAAGGGGGAGTTTATTAATGAATGAATCTATTAAAAAAGAAACTTTTACTTTAAAATTAGCAAGAGAAATTGGAAAACCTAATGAAGATAATATATTCATTAGTAAAGATGTTTGGACTAGTTCTTTAAACGGATATATTAAAGAATTAATAGAAAAAAATAGTTTTTTCATTACTTTAGGTAAAGAAGAACTATTTCATATTAATTTGCTAAAAGCTGTTGCTAGAATAAAAGAAATAAATGATAAATATGCTATTATTGAATTAATTAAAATTTCTAATTATATTGAAATTTTCGTTAAAAATATGGGAATTGATAATTTAAGATTAAATTTTAATGCTCATTTTAAATATGAACAAAAAAATAATTTAAAAATTGTAACTGAAATTAAATTAGGAACTTTTTATATAGATTATTATTCAGTACCAAGTCATACTAGAATAAAAAGAGGAGATGTATGAAATGAAAAAAACACTTGAACAACAACATCTTTCTGTACAATATAAAAAGGAGTTAGGTTGTGTTTTACCAAATCAATTTGATATTATATCAAAAGTTGGTAATTATGATGATGTAAAAGTTATTAATACTATTAAATTTCAGGAAGGTTCTGTTGAGGAATTTGGAATTAATGGTGTTACTGAAGAGAGTTTATTATCTGTATTAATGATAAGATTTGAAGAACTTCAAAAAAGTCCTCTTTCTTGTGAAAAATATCAATTATCATTAGAATTAGTAAATACACTATTACAATTATTAACAAAAACCGATGAAAATTATCTAGTTCAAAATAATATAAGTAAAACAACTCTAAATCTTTTACTTGAAAAAAGAAAAGAAATTAAAGAAGAAATATTAACTAGAAAAATAACCCTAAAGCAGAGATTCCTTAATCTTATTGATGAAGCTATTAAAAGGAATATTAATCGTATTGTAATTATTGTACAGCAAATAGATAATTGTGATTGTGAACCAATTCATAATTATTATGGAGGTATGAATAATAATTGTTTTTCTGATAAATTAAGATATAAGCTGATTGATATTGAGACAGATGGGTTTAATATTTTAAAAAATGATATTATAGAAAATTTTGACGATGAATTAAATCATAAAATATTTAGTAAAACATTAATATTTAGTTTTTGTTATAGTAATTATATTGATAATGAACTCAATGAAAACATTTGTAAGTTATTAAATTTTAGACCATATAAACTCTATAATTCACCTAAAAAATGTTTATTAGATTATATTAAATACTCTGTTAGTATTCTTAGGAAATATATTGGTTATATTAT